>Ga0114997_10000042_pt1 | contig 82956 bp, 51 predicted proteins | sample ArcticOcean_MG_C_2_FD_87045 | JGI IMG/M metagenome (GOLD analysis project Ga0114997, IMG submission 87045) | Marine microbial communities from western Arctic Ocean - ArcticOcean_MG_CB4_136 | ecosystem: Environmental > Aquatic > Marine > Oceanic | place: Arctic Ocean: Canada Basin | collected... | reverse complement strand
TGGTACATCAATTATATCTCTCCCCGAAATATTAATAGACTCATAGTTAAATGGATCTTTACCGTCTTTATAAACTCTATTGGTATTAATTAAAGCATTAGCTGATTGTGTTGCCCATGACTTAGCAACATCGTTATTTGGTCTTCTGACCCAATCTGAGAATAAGAAGACTATATTACTCTTATAAGGATTATAGTTATCAAGGTCACCACTTATATTATACATTGGTTGACCAAACTCAACCGCATTTGCACTACTTTCCGATGTAAGTTTATCAAAAGAATCTTGGTATCCTCCTTGGTATTGATAGGAACCATATATATCAATTGTATCAACACATGCAATATGACCACATGGGGCAGCTGCTGTAGTAACAAATGTAGATGTTCCTGTAGTGACAGGTACTTTCATATGAATAGATTGACCAACTACTAACTCTCCATAACTTGTCCCAGTAATTGGTGAATAAATTATAACATTCTGATTAAATCCACTTGTTCCTGAGAAATTATAACTAGTTCCAGTTGCAAAATTACCTTGAAATACTGTTTGTTGTGTTGGTGTTAATGGTAAATTAAGTGTCATAAAAATATTATTCTGCTGATTAGTTAGATTTCTACGATCAGCCGCATAATATTTTAACGAATTACCACTTAATGTAACACTGTCTGTAAAAACAGTTATTGGTTTTATCCTTGAGGAGCCCTCCTCTACTTTCTTAAAAAATCCTTGATTTACTGCCATTTTGTTTTATTTATTTAATATCCACCTCCCCGAACAGATCCCTGTAACGTCTCTGTTCCCATAGACGCCGTTCTTCTAATATTTGGGTTTGTTGGTTGTGTGTTATTTGTTTTATTATTTGCTGTCATACCTCCTTGTGTTACCACTCTTGTGTTAGTTAGCATCTTAGTCTTGGGATCTAAGGCCAAAGTATCTCTTCCTGGAAATGCCATAAGAAAAGTAGGTTGTGATTTATATAGGGGGTTGGTTTCGCCTTGTGGGGTTTCCATCACCATTACTCCTCCATTTTTTGTTTTAATGTTACCTTGTTGTGTATTGTATGATGGGTTATTCTTAAAGGTATAGTCAATGAAAGTATTTACATATGCTGAAGTATAATCAGCATATGGAAGATCACGAGTTAAATTTCCTAGAATAGTTCTAAAAACCCCTTCTTCACTTATTACCATCTTAGGGTTTAGTTTATATTGTACTGCCGCTCTTCCTGGTGTCTCATCGAAATATGCATTATAATTCTTATAGTCTCCTGAAGATATTGTTGGTGTTTTATTTATTAATGGCATAATTTTTTATTTTAGTAACTTACCACTGGATCTGGTAATGCGTGTGTATATGTTAGTCCGTAGTCCTTTTTCTCTCTTACTACGAAATTATTATAATTATAACTAGTCGCCCAATCTCCTGTCTTACCCCAGTCGATAGTTGAGCCCTCAGCAATTGATTTATTGTATTTGAATGTTACCGTTAAGAGTCCATCTTTAACTGGGTTTGCTCTAGTAGATTTAATCGTTCTAGGTTTTGCAACAAAAGTTAAAGTCGTTTGGTACGTATCAGCAGATAAGTTTGTAAAATTATATGGAGTTGTGCTTGTTCTTCTAAAAAAAGTTTCAATAATATCATTCTGTACTGCTATTACTTGTGAACCGAAAGAACACATCTCTAGAAGAGGAACTGCAAAGGAATATGAACCTAAGAAAGTTCTAGGATAAAAACCTCTATTTTTTGAAACTTCAATAGTTTGTCCTAAGTATAGTGGTACGGTAACCCCCTTATTTGTTATACTAGTTGGTAATGGTCGTCCCTCATAATCTGTAGGGTCAATTGCTATATAGTCTAAATCAGTATTAAGGGCATTATTTCCGTCATTATAGTTAACCATATCAAATGAAGATAAATGAGGAAAACGTTGTCCTTGTCCTGCGATTATCCCACCATCAAAGTTTCCATTTATCCCATCCTTGTGCCAATCCTTTCTTCGTATTCCATAAACATAGTCACTCATCCCTAAAGTAATTCCCCATTTCCCTGCTCCGCCGTAAAGTTTTCCAAACTCTTTTTTCTGAGGTGGGTTAGCTGTCAACTTATGGACACTTTCAGATACTATGTTTTCTCTTCCGGAGGAAAAAGCAAACTTAAACGGACTATCTATTGCATTTTCTTGGTAACTTACGTTTACAGGACTTCCTCCATTACTATATAACATTTCTTTAGACATAAAAACATATTTCTGTATGTCGGAAGAGTATTTAGAGGTACTCTTGTTGAATACTTTTGTGTCTTCGTTAAGGAAACATACGTCTATCTCATCTTTCTCAGTGTCTAGAGTTTTTTGAGTTGATTCGTCATCAGTTTCTATATCAAGGAAATCAATAAAATCTAAAAATCCATCTCTTATAGTAGACGCTGGGTGATTATTAGTGTCGTAAAATATACTATAATCTATAGTTTGTCCAAGTTCTATTTGTTCCGATAACCATTTCATAAAGTTAAGTGCGTAATCTAAATTAACTGTAACATTTAACTTATTATAACTTTCGGTATCTGCACTCATTCCTAATTCACCTCCCCATCCTCTAGAAGACACACCAAATTTAACTTTCTTAGTTCCGGTCTGTGTTATTAAATCTTCCATTCCTGTAGGAACTTGTCTCATAATAACATCCTTAAATCCTTGTCCTTTATAAACCCCTTTATTAGAACTTAAGGTCCCTGCAACATCTGCTACATTACCTCTAGTTGGTTTAACTGATGAAGTATAATTTATTCCTTCGTCATGAAGGGTAAAATAAGATACCCTAGAACCTGTTCCATAAACTAATTTTTCTCTACCTAATTTAGTTAAATTTATGTCTAAAGTTACCTGTGTTGTTGTGTCTCCTGAAGGTTGAAATCCCATTTATTTAATTTTTTATTTTATTTAGTATCCTCCGCTCGAAGTACTTGTATTTGTTTTATTATTTTGTGTTACGGTATGCGCACCTCCCGCACTATTGTTTTTTACTTTTTGTTCTTTCTTAGCCTTAATTAATTTTTTAGTAATCTCTCTATTTTGTTGTCTTAAATATTTAATTTCGATACATTCCCCGTCTATTCCTTTTACATATCCTGCTGGACATTTCTCCTCAGGTCCTTGGTTTCTCACTATAAAATCTTCTAGTCCATTTATCTGACACCCATTTACCCCAATTACATTTGGGTTTCCTCTCAAATTAGGTACCTGAGTATACTTTCCAGCGGGTGTATTAGTAAATGGATCGTTTGACTTCTCTTTGGTATAATTTATGTCTCCGTCGTGTAAACTAAAGTATTGTATTTGTAGTTCTCCACCTGGTCCAGTATACAGTTTTTCCCTAGCCATCGGTGTTAGATAGACCTCAAATTTTTCATTATTTAAGTTTACGAATCCCATTTCTTAAAAATCTAATCCCATTGCTAATGTAAAATTAGAATCCATTTTCTTCTCTATTGGATCACTTATCTTACCTGTTATTACTTGATTAAATGAACTATCAAAAACTGATACTTCACTTATTCTTACATTATGTGCTGGATTTGCTTCACCCGTTCCCCAAGTTGGGTTTTGTGAAGTGTTAAACTCTGTTCCTCCAGCGGTAAACATAAATGTGGTACGGAAAACAGTTGCTCTAATATCAGCATCTAAATTACCCCATAACCATCTTTCATCTCCAAATGTTAAAGTTGGTATTGGAGTGGAGTCTGTCATATTAGTTAGTGTTGGCATTAAAATCCAATCATTAAGACTAAACGCTCCCCAATCTGGAGCTGCTGTGGTATCTTCAAACAATGCTTTCGTAACTTCAAACTCTCCACTATATAAAATTTCATAGTCTACCCAACTTACACCATTATGACTATTAAAAATAGATGTTCCATCTTTGGTTGTTGTGAATGGAATTCTTCTCCATCCTGTGGATAATGGTTGTTCATTATTTTGAGTTTTTTGTATTAGTATGTCAAACCCTGTTGCTTCCCACCCAATAAATTTACTAGTAACATCAGTATTAGATTCAGGTGTTCCAAGTGTAGAACTAATTCCACCTCTTCTCATAAATGGTAAACTACCATAAGGGAAAGTAAGTTTAACATTCTTATTTGCCCCATCACAATTATCACAATTCGTTGTATCTTGAGACATGAATGTAAATTTATTACAATACATTGCTGTAGTATATCCACTACTAGTTGTAAATTGGTAACTTACCCAAAACTGGTCCCCTGATTGTGATAATCCGTCGGTATCAGTCGCTGCCGCACCATAGTTGGCGATTAATTGTGGTAATACCCAATTTCTATTACTCTTATATGATAACGCAGCTACTATTTCTTCATCATCGATTACTGCTATCTTAAGATCCGGAAATATCTTACCTATACTAACTGGAGGCATGTAATAAGGTTTATCTATTCCCGCAGTTCCCCCAGAAACATGTAACTGATAGTAATTCAATGCACTATTAGCATTATATGTTGAGACCATTGTTCTTGGTGTACTTCTTGTCTCACCCGTTAATAACAATCCTATACTAGTATTACCTGTAACATTCCACATAACTTCAGGTAGTGTCACCTGGAAGTTATTACTTCCATCGTCTGCCCAATAGAATCCTTCTCCATAGAAATTAGATATTGAGTTATTAGTGTAGTGAATAACGGCAACCGATTTTTGTCTATACTCATCTGCCCATCCACCATAAGATTCCGAAAAGACTGGTTTTGTATAATCTAAATATTCTTTAGTTGAGGTGTATCCCGTGGAACCAAAGTTAGCTAAAGTCCCATGTGTTGATGCTGTTAACCCTGCAACCGTTTCTGTCCATGGAATATTCATATTCCAAATTTTTACATCATTAACTGATACATCACAATTACTGTCAAAAGTTAAACTTAATTCATTCCAATAAGGAATTGTAGTTCCCGTACCATAGTACTCGTCTATTGGGTTATGATTTACTCCGCCACCATCATAGAAGAATACATAAGAATCTCTATGGGAATCTCCAACTGTATGACCTGTAAAATTAGGAATGCCTCTATCTACCGCTAATAATAAATCATTACCTGCCAATGTCCCTGCTTGGACTTCTATAATTCGATACCATAAATACGGTATTGGTAAAGACGCTTGTATTTGTCCTGGGTCTGCTTTCTCCTCATCATCATTAACAAATTGACCGGGCTTAATTAACATAAAATCTCCTGCGACTGGTTCTACAGCATTTACACTTACATCTGTTATTGCTCCGAATAAGCCTGAACTACCCGCCACTGTTGTAGTACCCGCTCCTCCATAAGTTCCATCATCATTCATAGTGTGTGTACCAGTAAATCTAATCCCAGCCAAATCTAATTTACCAACTGCCTTTGTATAAGTTGTTCCTGTTCTAAGAAAATAATCATATTTACGTTCAGGATAATGTGTACCATAAGTTACTGTTTTACTTTCTCCAGTAAAAAATCCTCTAGTTACTGCTTGGTTATTAATTATTGTTTTATTAAGTTCAGGAGATGATATAGCGGTGTGGGTACTTCCACTATTACCTGGTATTCGTAGTAATGGATAACGTGGTCCTGGTGGGTTGTCTGCGGGTCTTAGGATGTTTAATAAACCTAAGTCTACATTTCCTCCAGTTCCATTATTTAACCAGGTATAATCGTCGTTGAAGGTTCCGTAGTCTATTTCTGAGTCACCAAATCCCCAATAACTAAAATTTAACTTTCCCAGGGCTAATTTTTCTCTACCGTAATCGGTTAATTTAGCACTTACATATGCTACACTATCTTTTTTTATATATCCCATTTTACTTTATTTTCTTTTAATATATTATCTTTCATTTTATTATAAATATCAAACTACAGAAATTCTAGTAACTTTCCATAGCTGGATTATTAGTATCAAACTTATTAGTCATACTAGTAGCTGTTGTTGTAATAGAAGAACCACTTTGCGAAACATAAGTTCTAGTATTCTTTACTCTATATAAATACTTCTGATATAATTCGGTGAACGGCCCTATGCTACTACTATATCCCCCAATCCCTATTTCATAATTTACCGCGTCGAAGGTACTAGCGGATAGGAAACTCGTGTCTCCACTACTAGTTACCTCTACCTCAAATCTACCATTTGTTGTTTTGGGCGGAGGTGAAACTTGCCAAAATATCTCTTTGGTTGGTGTTGATAAACTTCCACTGGATTGACCTAGTAAATTAGTCAGATAGTAGACATTTACTATATCTCCAGCAATTAAATATATGTTTGGGTTAAATATCACTCTATAGTTATTAGATATTGACTTCCAGTAATCCTGATTAGGTGTTAATCTAACACCGTTAAGTAGAATTATGATGTTTGTAATATCGTCCGTGGATGATTCCATTGGTTGTGTTGTATAGTATTCAGAGAATCCAGTAGCGTAACCCTCAGTAAAGGTAGTCCCCGTATTATAATTAAACACATTATATGTAATCCCCTCTAATGTCCCCCCTGTTAACACCCCTGTGGAAGGCACCGTGTTTGTTTCTGAAATGAATCCCCTAGTTGATGTTCCTTTTACGTAAGTTGCAACAACCTCATCAGTTGTCTTAATATTTACAGTATTGGCAATGGTCTTATCAACAATAATTGTTAGTTTTCTTTGATCCTTAATGTATTCTATATCTTTTATTAAAGTTATACCATTTACACTTATACACACATCTCCGATTGGATCTTGACTCAAATAATATTCGGTTTGTCCTGAGGAAGTTACTGGTAGTGGTTCAACAACTAATTCTATTGTTGTGTTATCTATACCTAAATCCTCTGATAAACTATCACTAGTAGAAGTACTAATGTTAGCAATGTCAACTACTTTAGTTGTTTCGGCAAACATTATCAAAGGTTTAGGAGGGTTACTAACCGTAATAAAAGTGTGATCTGTTCCTGAATAATATAAATTATACTTGAAGTGATTACTAGTTAGTGAATCATAACCTGAACTATCTGGATTATCTATTAATGTGTCATATGTGTTGCCTGAGGTTAAATAACACGAAGCTGTTGTTCCATCTCCTGAATAAACAAAAGATCCCTTAACCAAATAATCGTTACTATTTCTAGCAGAACTTGGTGATTTACTTGATAGTAAACTACTCACTGGTATTGTATCTGAAATCTTATGTTGGCAACACGCACTATAAAGATACACATTTCCAGTGGCAAACCCAGTATAATATCCGTGAAAGGCTGATGTGGCACTTACAAAGGTTGGTCCCCCTGTTAATGCACTCATTCCTTGTCCTATTTGCATATCAAAACTCATACCACTCATATAACACTGATTCTTATACCAATAACCCCCATTTCCTGTTACACCATCATTAGTTACATTAATAGCTCCCGTAGTAGGATTAGGTATTGGGAGTATGTGTCCGTTCTTAACTGGTACTGTGAACATGTTCTTAGCTGATTGATGGGAGTTGTAGGTCCTAGCGGTACTTCCCCCTGCTGATGCCGATGGTAGTGTCAATTGTGAACCAAAGGTACCTCCAGTGTTTATTATTACACCACTCAGATAGTTTGTTAAAGTTCCTGCAGTAAAGAATCCGTCCCATATTGGTGATAAGTTATCTTGAGTTCTTGTAATATCTTTTCCCCACCAATAGAAAGATGGCGCTGATAGATAATTGGTACTTGAACTAATACCTGATATACTAAAAAACACACTAAAAGTAGTTGATGTGGTGGAGGCGGAACATTTAAGGTCTGCTGTTTTTGAAAAGTTGCTAAATGTTTTTTGATGTACTGGTGGGTAAACAAACCCCTTCGCATTATCATCCCATTTATACACACTACTTCTAAACTTCCCTGTATATCCACTAGCAAAACTATCTGGTAAATAATACTCGATAGTGGCAGCGGATTGACTTGTATTCCATACTGAATTTGTTGTACTTGCGGTAGGTCCAGTTGGTAACATATTTAACGACGTATATGGACTTCCCGTTAATGTATAGATATTAAACGAGGATGGTTTTGTTGCCCCACTAACTGTGAAAAACGGTGGGGTAAACTTATCATAACATGTGTAAACATCTAAAGGTAGGTAAGCGGTATTCTGATTAGTATATTGTGAATTACTAATCAGTTTAGCTGAATTCCTTAATAATGTTTTATATCTACATTTATCCATTAGAGTATAGTGATGAATTAGTTGCTCCTTTTATTATCTTAGTCTTAATGTAAGGGTTGGTCATTGTACTTCCCATATTTACCACCCCAAACAATTTTTTATTTTCTCTTTTTATAACACCATCAGTTTCAATATTTTGTCCAAGTATTAAGTTACCATTATTTGTTGTATTGTCCAGAGTACCACCACCGCTTTTATACCCTGCTTCACTTTTTTCAATTGAGACTTCTTCTACGGGAGATCTCTCATATCCATAAGCTGTAGTACTTGTAGTTATATCTGCTAATATATTTATGTTACCTTTTTTCTTCATATTTAATATTTTTTATGGTACGTCATCAATTAATCCTCTTTCATACCACTCCATAATCGTTGCTGATTCAGTACCGTCAGATCCTGGCCATACTTGAAAATGAGTTGGGGCTATTTGCCATTTTTTAGTATTTGCAGCTGGTACACCGCTTCCAGAAAGTCCTGACCAATTCTGTAATCTATTCTGGTCTATATTACCACCCGCGTTATAATATTCCATTCCGTTAGTGAAATTACCATTACGAACCTCTGTATCACATATATAAATTGAGTCTGTTACATTGTATAATTTCACACTATCTATTATTAATCCATTTATATCTGTTGTAATATGTAGGTTTGGGTTACCTCCAGCTTGTCTTGTAAATCTAACATCATAGAATCCTGGACCAAAACATAAAATTTCTACATCTTTAAGTGCGCTTATTGCAGTCTTTAGGAATATTCTACCTTGTCTACTCACATACCCAACCCCTGGTACATAACCCAAGTATAGTTGTGCTGGATCAGCTATTAAACCACCAACACTATAACTTACTTGATCCCCTATATTTGTTCCCCCAACGTTTTGCATGCCTGAAATAAATTTAACACCAATTCTAAAATAATAATCTTTTCCTGTCGCTAACGCAACTGTTGGTGTCCCTACTCCTGGTGCGGTGTTTAATCCGTCTGAATCTCTAAGAACTAAAGGTTCTGTTGTATCATCCGAATACCATGGTCCTATCTGACCAGCATATAATACTGTTTTATTATGCCACTGACTTCCAGAAGCTGGATTTTGGATTGCTGTGTTATTTAACATGGACACATTTGATAAGTCCTCAATTTCCATGACCGAATTCTCTCCATGTTTATAGACATACTTCTGTCGATCAAATACGGTATTACGGTATTTTGTGCCCAACCCAAGTATAGTTGTTGAAGGGATGAATTGTTCTATTAAACTAGACCAATAAGGTTCTATTTTATCAACAAACCCTATCATTTTTTTATAAGTGAACTGATTACTACCTATATTATTAACTACTTGTACACCTGTCCCTAATACAGTGCTAGATGTGCCTCCTGATACATAAGATTCGTAAAGATTTCTAAGTGTTGGGTAAGCGGGCCAATTCGGTTGAAATCCGAAACCTCCACCTCCAATAGTTTTTCTATTTTTAACATTAATAAATTTTGTTTTTAAGTTATCGATATATTGGGCAAAAGTAGTGGCACTCACTGTAAATCCTGCCGCACTTAGAGAAGATCCATAGTATAAGTTTTGGGGTTTAATTAAAGCCCCTGTGGAATCATACTTTCCTAAATTCTGTCGATTATATCCTCTACCAGTACTAGCAACTGGCCATAAATTTTCATTAATATTTTCATTATAATCAAATTTAAGAGTTATTGGAAAACCACTTAATTTATTATAATTGTACATATCCTGTTCTATCCCCTTAGCAACATTTAAGTGAGCGTCAACCATTTTAGTATTTAAGACTAATCTTTCGTCATCCCCTACATAATATAAAGTATCACGATAAGTATTCGTATTGCCCGTATCAGAATCATTTATTGACCACTGCCTATCTGCATTTAATGTTTGACCAGACAATACAATCCAAGATTTCTTATTATCAACTTGAGGATAAAGGGTAAACCCTGGACAAGCTACATATATTTGTTCTTCATAGTTATCAGGCCAATCAAAATTAAAATAGTCTCTATATTGTTCACTTCTCATGGTTAAGAAATCCATAATATTGGTAAGTAAATCTGTTGCTGCAAATAATTCTGGATTCTGTGAATGAACCCATCTCCCTCCATTTGTATTGTAAAGATAAGTTGTATTTATCTTAGTTTGATTGGGTATGTCATTATAAGCTAAAATAGTCGCTTCTCCAATTACCGAATCAATATTTTCTCCATATAATGTTGTGGTTGAAGCAACACTCGTCCAGTTTTGACTCAATGGATTCAATGGATCTAATATTGGATTTTCGGTAAATCCCCAGTCCTCTCCTATCATGTGATCAGAAACACTACCAATAGGGTATAGTGAATTTGTCGCTTCATTACTTATTGTCAACACCGCATATCCAGCATCATATAAATCTTTAGCTAATTGTTGCATATGAACAGGTATGTCGGCTCCTATATGTTCAAATACAAATACTGCGGCATTTCCATAGTTAATGGCATCACTTACTGTATTCCATGAGCAAGGTGTTAAGGGACTATTAGGGTCACAAGCGCCAACAGTATCACCTGCTCCTACTCCTCCTTCCCCTCTAGAACTAGTATAACCTAAACTATTTTTTATAGTTAAGAAGTTAAGTTCATTTCCTACTTGATTAGATACAAGAACAGCTACTAGGGTATCCGCCGGTACTGTTCCTGTTACTTGAGAGGCTACATTTATTGTTTGACCTGTTATATCAGTAAAACATCTAAATTTATTAAAATAATCTTGTCCTGCATCATAAGGACCCATATGAGGATTATTAGCACCATTATGTCTTGTCGTTTGATACCAACCACCTCTCATTTGGAAATAGTAATCATCGCTAGGGGGTAAAATTTCTGGATATCCATCCGTGTCCATTGGAATCTCAGCTCCGTTATATAAAGAGGTTTCTCCCTCTGGAGAGGTCCCTAATAAATAAGTTAATGCTTGTCCTACTTGATTGGTGTTTAATTTACCTTTAGCCGTATAAACATACTCATTAAAATCTATTAAGGATGTTGGAGCACCAATGAATCTTAAAAAGAATTCGATAATTTTTCTTGTTCCCTTACTTTTATAGAGATATCCCGCATTTATTACAATTCTTCTCCAAAGTTCAATATCAAATTGTACTGGTGTCATCCCTACTGAGGTACCAGAGAAGACGGTCTCATTTGTACCTCCAAAAAACGCCTCCATTATATTACTTTGGTCAGAAAAATCTATCGTTTCAAAACCTAGTGTTCTTGCAAAGTTTTTAATTAAACGATCGGGTATATTGTTACTCTTATTATAACTTACCCTATTAGCGTAAGCAATTCCATCTATATATTTTTTAACCTCATCAAATTCTCTACCATATATTCTTAATAATTTCTGAACTCTTCTGTCATCTGTATCAAACTCTTTTATTGCGTCAGTTGTAAAGAATCTAGAAACTAAGTCTGTTTTATATTCATCATAAGAATCTGCTAATTTAAGTAATTCGCTAATATATGTTCCGTATATTGTTGTGTTAATATCTATGTTATACCCATCTGTAGTCGGCCACGTAAACTTCTTTGGTAGAAGAGTAAAAGCCCCTGTGGACGTTTCGATTGGTGTCATAAACTCGGAAGTAAATATTGGTGTAACGTTTCTATTAAGTAAGAATCCATCTAAACTACCTAACTTATTAAAAAATTTCTCTCTATAAAGTGTTTTAGGTTTAATATGGAAACTATCCGATAAGACTCCCATTGTACTCCCTGTAAATGGATTTCCTTTAACGGTAAAATATACATAATTAGGTGATTGTGTAGATGTACCAGTGAAAGTCAGAATTGGGTGTTCTTGTGTTTTACTAAAAAACCCTGGTGAGTTACCAACATACGTTCCATCTGCACTAGCCGAAGATTCTATAGGATAAACTAAGTCATACTTAAAGAAATCCTCACTCATCATCTTTATACCGTTCCATCCCTGGAAGATATTAGGATTTTCTTTAATATTTATCAGAAAATTATTCCGTATTGTCGATACTGGTACTTTGAAGGTTGCCGACTTCTTAATATCATTATATTCATATTCTAACACCGTGTTTAGAGTATTTCCACTCACATATTTATTAACATAAAGTGAGGCTGGCCATTTCTTAATTATATTAGTGATACTAGATTTAATATGTTCTCTTAGACTTCCAAATAAAGTATAATGAAATAAATCACTCTTATCTAAATTAAGTACTAATTTTAGATTATTATCTAATAGTTCCGCACTCTCTGAGGAGGTTATAGAAAGGGTATTTAGGGTTATTGGCTGACTAAAATTTTGTGTACTGTAATATTCTGTTATTTTGGGTTGTGTAGTTGATGTTGTATAAAAAGTAGACAATAGGGTGAGTTGTCCCTCTACTACCTGATAACCTACCAAGTTAGGGGAGAAATCTGCATTAGACTGATAATTTCCTATTATTTTTTTATACGCCATTATTATAAGGAGGTTATATCGGTAAAGTTCTTAGTTGTATCTATAGTAGTTCTTTGCTCTCTAATTTCATATAAAGATTCATTAAAGTTATCTTTAATTTCATACAAGTTATACTGTCTGTAGATATCATTATTACCATTATATATTGTATAAATTCCATCTTGTATAGATTTTGTTTGGTTCCCAAATAATCCAGTACCTAAACTATCAAAGTCATATTCCGTTAGTTCTATTTCTATTGAAATTGGATTAAAAAATGTATTGGATATCACTATTTGTTGTCCAGTACTTCCTAAGAATGGTTCCGCGTTAGGTTTAACATTTGGTGCTGAACTAGGTGTTAAAGTAAGGAATAATAATGTCCCCGCATCGTTAAAATTATATCTAATCGCTTTTTGTGTTGTGTTAGACAGTTGTTGATTGACTGGTTCACAAAGATTAGAAGAAGTAACGATTCTAAAGAAATTTCGTAATTTTTCTCCTGTAGAATCATAGTATTCTATTCTATATCCTACTAGTCCTCCGTTAGTTGCTTCTCCAGCTAATCCTCCTTGGTCTAGAACAATTCCTTTTACATCTGGTAAAGCGGCCAGATTACCACAATCAATAATCTCTTTAATTATTTGTCGAGGTCTTATGTAAATAGTGTATATTCCTCGTGAACTAAAAATTTGTGGATCAAGATTTAAGTTATACATACCTTCTAAAATACCAATACCTGAAGTACCCCCATCTGATGGTTTTGTAAACTGTGTTATATTAGCCGATGCGTCCAATTTAGTGAAAGAATCCGTAAAGTTAGAATCTCTACTTGGTGTATAATGCAAAAACATTTCCATATCAGTTGGGGAAACGTCTGCTGGTCTTTTTATTCCATAATTACCTGTTGCCATTTAATAATTTAATTTTAATTTAGTTTATGAGATTAAAATACCCTCCTTGGTAAAAACTAAAGTCCTCCAATCTCTTAACCTCTGTTATTCTATAATGTTCTTCAAATACTGAAGCAATTCCTCTATCTATAAATACATTGTTATCTATTTGTGGAGGAAAAACATGACCCATTAACCACTCCTCTTTTATATCTGGATACAAACATCCTGGACAACAATTCTTCATTCCCAATGCAAATTTAGTAAAAGTCGTAGGACCTGTTGGGCCTCCACTCTTATCAACCCCTTGTTCAGGACCCATTGAGTAGTCCCAATAAAATATATTATTTATCGTATAAGCGGTTACTTGTCCTTCTGTTATCTGAGTCCATCCATTCGTCATACCTAAAGAAGGTACTTTCATCTGTAAAGGATAATATGGGTTAACTCCATATTTTGCTGTTATAGTTGGGTCTGTAGTTGCTACTGCTATATTATCGTATCCCCAAGTAGAATTACATTTTAGAGGGTCAATACAATCTGGTTCATTTAGACAAATTGTACCATTTGGTGCAGGGTCTGCACATACTGCATTGTACGCTTTACCGGGCCATGTAATATCATTTATTTTACTTCTAGTATATCCTGTTATTACATAACTTCCCTCCAAATTTCTTCCACAACACCCTCCATAACACGAGCCATCATCACAAGTTGCTGTAGGTTTATAATTAGATGCTGTTGGTTCTGTACATCCATAAACACAATCATCAAATATACAAGTCCCATTGTCAAAATTGGCATTGTGATTATAGTTTGATGCACTACCATCCATACAACCCCCTATACTACATGATCCGTCATCCTCAGTATATAAAGGATTAAAATTATCCGCTTCGGGGTCTGTACACCCTATAGTTGGGTAAGTACAAGATCCATCATCTATTGTTGCTAAAGAATTATAATCTGGTGAAAATATATCCATACACCCCCATGATTCATTTTCTCCATACACACAACAACAATTTGGTTGGTTGATGTTTAGACAAAAATTATAGGTTCCGTTACACGGAATACTAGCACTAGTACTAAAATTCGTAGCGTTATCATCAGTACATCCATAACAACTAAAATCACAACTACCGTCATCTATATTTGCATCAAGTAAATAATTACAAGCGTTAACATCAGTACATCCATTGATATCGTCTGAACTATCATAGTCACACCCATTATTATTGGCGTTATAAGCGGAGTGGTAGTTTACCGCAGTTGCATCTATACATCCCCATGCGTTTGCCCACGTATCATTCGCTAAATTTACAGGAATAAAGGTATAATTACCGTTTATTATAAATGAATAATTGTAAATACATGGGTTACCACTAGTTGCGGTATTCAAAGTACTGGTTATTCTTAAAAGATAAGTTCTAGGTGGTAAAACCTGTGTTTCTAAAGGGTTTAGTTCAATTAATACCCCTGAGTCAAAATAATATAGTTGGTAGGTATAATTATTAACCCCTAGTGAGATATGTTTTACTGTGTCTTCAAGGATTGGTCCATTATATAATTGAATAATAGGTATGGGTCCTTGAGTGTAATCATCAAAGAAATTAAATACTCCTGTGGTTGTGTTAAGGGCGTCCCAATAGTTGGATTGCATAGTGTGGGTATTCCAAATTCCTACCCCATTACCAATACTATTTAGAGATAAAAAACTTAATATTTCAGTAAAATCAAAAGATACTGAAAGTTCTATACAACCCGCTTGTGCCATTTTTTAATAGTTTATTTTATTTACTTCACAAGAATTATAACATTCCCTAAAAGTTTTATACCCTCCACTACCATCATATATTTCTGTTGTTAATTCATCAATACATGACCATGTTAAAGGTTCTTGATTCTTCACACACCCTAAACCATTCCAATGGTACCCTTTTTGATTCCATTCCATACAACATAGTTGTCCGTGTGTTCTTATATCTGTTGGGCTTAGATTACTGAAGGAAATTTCCCCTGTCAAACCTTCTTGTATGTCTAAACAATTCATCTCCCCTCTTTTACTAATAGCTACACTCAATTCTTTACAAGCAACATATCCATTCGTTCCGTACATATTATATGTATGGGAATTAGTACATTTTAGAAGGTCTCCGTAAGACAATGCTGCCCCTTTTGTATACCAAACTGGTACGTCTTCGACATATCCTAATATTGAGTAATTTCCTATTCTTGCTTTATTAGTCTTTGGGTTTAATAAACATCTCTTTTTTCTCCAATTCCAAATATACCCGTCTTTTTTCATATCAGAACAATATTCCATTTGTTTATCATATCCTATGGCTTTTTTCCATTTTATTTCACCACCAGTATTAATTTGGTTAATGACATCTTCTGCCTTTGGTTTGTTTCTTTCTCCAACCGCCTTATCGTGGTCACTACAAGCCATATAAAGTGATTTTCCTTTAATTTCATGAGTATGATAACCTAAACACCCTATTTGTAATGCGTATGATTCTGCCTGTCCCTTTAATGTAAATAGTGGTTGTCCATCAATCTTGTTAACAGAATAAACCATATAATCTATTTTCTCAATTTCATTGTAATTTGGGTGACTTATCACATCTCTCATTTTGGTTAGTTCTTTATCTAAATCGTCGTCTATACAACATCTTACACACGCAATTGACGAAGTAGGGTCATAATTTGTTGACCCTGGTTCTAAACATCCTATTTTATTCTTGTTAACTTTCATTTTTTTTAATTTTATTACCAACAACTACCGTCACCCATAGCAGTCGGCCAAGTAGCATTAGGTAGGGGTCCCCATCCTCCACAGAATGTCCAACCCTGATACATAGGATCTTGCCCATTACACGAGGACAGCTCGTCAAAACAATCATTAGAGTCTATTAAACTCTGATATGCCACTTGTGTGGCAACTGTTATATCAATACAACAGAGAGGTGGTGCAGTAAAACTACCTACATCACAACAGTAAACTGTCCAGGTTTGGTTATAATTACAACATCCGTCATCTATAAGGGCACCTTGCCCATTATTAGCGGCGCTTACATCCACTCCTTGGCAATTCTCATTGAAATTTAATGCTGAAGGATCTGTACATCCTGCGACCACATCATCAACTGTTGTAAATTCACAACATGTTTGGTTTCCCATAGTACCTGGTAAAATGGCGGATGGGTATAAGGGATCTCCATATAAAGATGATGGTGGATTTCCCAAACAATCCGTACAACTTATAACATTACCATTTGGTCCAATATATGGAAGACAATTATCAAGGTCGGCAATGTCCGCATAATTATCTGCGGTTGGGTCAGGACATCCCGCTGGGAATGAACAGGTTCCCCAAATTCCGTATTGATTCCATATCTGCTCGGATAGTCCAGTAGCTGGATTAATCCAAATCATTACTTGCCCCGATTCTGCTGTAGCGAGTGGATTATATTGTTCAGAAGAAGGATTCAGACAACCAATTATTGGTAGGATACAACAATCTCCGTCAATAAGATGGTTACCTGTTAGTGGGTATCCTGGTAATGTCTGATCCACACATGGAGTAGTAGCGGTAGGATTATAGTTAAACGCAATTGGATCGGTACACCCTACTTCCCAATTACACGTGGTGTTATCATGACATTGTTGAGCTGTAGCATATAAAGTAACTCCAGGTGTTAGGGATGTCACCGCCACACAAGCGCCTCCCCCAACTAAAAGTACAGGGTCATTGTTAGCGTCTAATTGAATTATTCCTGATGACATGAATGGGTAATCCGGCACACACTCCCACCCTACTATTAATTGTGATGGTTCACATAACGCGCTTGTGTCGCTTCCATAAGCTGGGATAAGTCTGGGATCCGTATTTTCAACAGTTGTTACATATGGCACAGAAGTTTCCACAATTTCGTTTCCTTGAGACATTTCTAACTCTACTAGGGTATTAGATACGATTGGTAGGAGTTGATTTACCATTGTTAATCCTGTTAAAGTTAATCTTTTGGACACATCATTTAGAAAGTGTGTTGGTTTACAACCTAAGAAGTTAGGTACTGTATATCTCGTTAAACTCATACCAGAGATTACTAATCCCAAAGCAAGTGGATTTGAATTAATTGGTTCTTTTACATCACACACTAATCTTAAACTTAGATGATTAGCATTTGTTAATGTTATTGTACTTTCTAATTGATACCATGTGGTACCATCAGCGGCGTCACCACTATTACTTCCCCATGTTTTTATCGAATCTACTACTACGTTATCTTCTTCTGTATAATTAAAAGGTCTTTCGTCAAGTGCCCAATAATCTAATCCAAAACCATAATCTCCATATGGTCCGTTACCACCCCCCACTGGGTTTATCATTCCTATCTGTAACTCATACAGACCACTAGCACCAGGTGTAAATAGGTATTCTTTATCATAGAATCCTGGACCACCAAAATAGTCTTGAAACATCACAACAGAATTAGCCATATCCATAACAGAAAAGGTCATATCAGTAGATGCTAACTGATTTGTAATGGAGACAGGAAAACTAGTGTTTGTTAACCCAATATAACCAAAACGAATTCTATATTCCATTCCTTGGTCCAGAGTTATAAGTACATTCGTATTACAAGAATTACAGTTAGTTGATGTGGTATATAGTATCCCATTCTGTATATCATGAAGATTCCCTCCACTAATACAGGGAGGGCCTTCTGCTGGTGGTAGATTTATTTGAGCGGTACCTAAATCAAAATTCTGGTACCACACATACCCCCAATTGGCGTCTAACTGCCCTGACGCCCCTAATTTGATTACACTCAACGCAGCATTATCATAATATTGCATTAAAAGATCAGCTTTGAATAGGTAGGTCTCTCCGTCTATTAAATTACTTACAAGAGGTGTATATATAAGTGTTCGTGGACCCGCGTCACTTAATATTTGACCTTGGTTACTGGTGTTTAATTCTATTTGTCCTTGTTGTTGGAATGAACCATCATCAAAAAGTATTTGGTTATCTCCTCTCCCTAGGAATAAAGTAGGATAAGTAAAATTGAATAACTCTGCCCCTATTCCAACTCCTGTTTTACCGTAATCTTTATAACATTTTTCTTTATACCAAACAAAACCATATTCACTATAATCTTCACAACAATGTCTATCTACCTTTATCTCACTTGTGGTTTGATTATCATAGAAGATAACTTCTCCCCCATCACTAACATAGTAAGGTACTGGACATTTATAATTCTTTGTTAAGGTCTCTGTTGACCCGCTACATTCTTCTGCAATACCTGGATAAATTAAATCAGTATATATCCCAATATCCTTAATGTCTTGGAAAAGTGGGAAATTAACATTAACGTTTCTTGTCTTATAGGATAATATATTAAGACAAGCCACCCACCCACAATTTATTATTCCTGGTTCACAAGCACTACAACTGTCTACTGGGTCATCGACACAGTACCATAACTTTCCAATGCTGTCTTCAACTACATCACCCAACGAATAAGTGGTACTGGTATCCCAAATGTCCAAATCGGGGGCTTGGCAGTATAGAAACCCGTCATTGGTGGTTGTGGTTCCTTGTACATTAGTCACTAAAGCCCCATATAAGTTATAACTTAAATAATAAAAAGGAATTACTCCTTCGGGTGGAGAAGTAACTGTATATATTCCGGTTTGTAAACCTGAATCCGGATCTATACCTTGGTCCCCGTAAACACCTAACCCTAATTCATCCACATCTAATGGTTGGATTTTAAGATAATTAGTTATCTCATTATTATATAACCTTAAATTATATTCTGTTGCTTCTATGTTGAATGATTTGAAGAATCCGAATACTTCTCTTTTAACCGTTGTAAAACTATTCTGACTAGAGGTAGAAGTTTCTAAACTAACAATAAAATCATCTATTATCCAGAAATCCATTATTTGTGCCACACTTCCTAAAACGGAAAGTCCTGCATAAGTTTGTATTATAAACTCGTAAGCTCCTCCATCTGGTGCCGTAAATACATCACTAATCACCTCTCTGTCCGGGAAAACCATAAGTTCAAGGGAGTTCCACACTAAATCAACAGATAGATTACTTGTTGGATTATACGCAGTTATAATAAAGCAAGGAGCAGAGGTATTAGTTGCAATACAATCTTTTATAAATTGTACGTCAGTAGTAAGATTAATAGAGATTCGATAATTAGACCCACCTTGTAGTACTGTTCTAGTTTTAGTCTTAGTATATATCCAACCAGAGTCTTGGACAGGATCAGTAATAACAATCCTCATACTATTATCACCCAAGGTTTGTATCCAGGGAAATATCGTATTCCATCTTAATTCCATACTAAATTCTGAACTTATACTTTCCCAATTAAAAGTTCCCTGTTCAAAATTATCAATAAACACCTTAGCTATAAAATTAAAGTATCCTTGGATTATTCCCGCATCGATATCTTGCATTAAGGGGAATAACGGATCTAGAATGGTTGTCTCACATATATCAAATGTCATATCAGTTTGTGTACATTGGTATGCGTTGATATTATTAAGATGTAATGGCTCTGGATTAATAGTAGGGGATATCATATTAAGTTTATCACCTAATAAATTCCCTCTCGATATTTTTCTTACTATTTTATCCATTTCTTCTAGTGGTACCGGTAAAATTCATTATTGTATCTGGTAATTCATTTAATACTCCTCCAGTATACTGTTTAAGAAATTCATCTTTACCAAAATATTTTGGTCTTATTCTTCTAGTCCTTTCAATACTCATCTTAGATCCTTCACTAAAATAGTCTGGAGGTATTGTAGTATCTTGTGGTTGTGGTGACACTTCTAAAACCTTTGCCGATTGTAATCTCGGAAAAGGTGGTAGTTGGTAATTCTTAGTCGTTCCTGTATTATTCATAATTATCTTGTTTTAACCGCAGATGTAGGGTGGACATGTTATTAATTCTTTATAATATAGGTCCATTGAACATCCTATATTATAACTTCTTACTTTTAGATAGTTGTTAAGAGTTGCGGGGTCGGACCCCGCCCAAAACCAATCCATAACCTCAAAATCCCAAGTCTTAGGTTGCATTGTAAAAGTTCGTGTTTTATCATCTAAACTAATAACAGTATAATCCATCTTCTCATTCCAAAAATCAATGTAGTATTGTGGACTTGAAGCGAAAACTGGTATCGCACTACCTACCGTAATAACCTTACCATTAGCAGAATTAAAGAATTCTACTTTCATATATAACTTATTATCGGCCATATTTAACTTTCTCTTAGATTTCCAATGGTAAAGAAAACTACCTGGTTGGTTTGGACAGATAGAGAATTTAGATATGTTTGAGACTTCTACTTGTATAGTACTATATCCTATTAATTTTTGTGTTTCTCTATGTGGGGTTGTATAGTATGAAACTCTAAAAAAACTACCTACGAGTCTACTTGACTTTGTTAAAATATCTAGTTCTGTAAACATCTCAGCGTCTATCCAATCTAAAGTGAGTGTGCTTGGGGGAGAGAACTTAAAAAAATGTAAGTATATATCAAGACATCCTGAATCCCCTGGATCTGAAGTATTACACTTTAACTCATATCTAGATTTCTCCCAGTCTTCAACATTGTTTATCGCTAACTGTGCAATTTTATCCGCTCTTTTATCCACCAATTCAGTATTGTCTGTTGGCATAAACTCATCTGTAACACTAAAAATTATATTTTTTTCAGTTGGTGAGGGGGTAAAATGATATTTTGTTTTATCTTCCATGTTAAATTTAGATACTACTTACTAATCTTCCCGCCCAATAAGTAGGTAGATAAACTTCTACATTTGTTGGAGTGCCATTTATTGTTATATTTTGTGATCCGTATCCTAGTACCGCGTCGTTATTGGTTCTGAGGGCCCCACCCACAGAACGAATAAATATAAATGCTTTATCTCCTGGGTGCATTGGTATTTCTTCCGACTTAAAACTTTGTGACCAGAGTTTTTGGAAATCTGATTTGGTTGAGGTCATTCCAACCTCGCCACAACTTGGTAGATATTCAGAGCTAAGGTAATTTATAATGTCATACTGTGGAGAAGTAGTATCTCCTATAACACAATCACCATAAGCATTACTATTATTCCTACATGGCGAATAAGCCATTTTATTTACCGCATGTGTTATTCCATCCTGTTTCCATCCCCCACAACCATGTTGCCATTTAATATTATCAAACGTAGTCCCCCATCCATCTGATTGGTATATCGGTGTTCCTATTCCTCCTCCTTCTGTTCCATCGTCAGGATCGTATATATAAGTCACCTTATCGGTTTCGGAAACAATACCTATCCAAAAACCTGAATAAAGTCTTGTGTATTTTTTATAAGAATTACTTGAATACAAGGAGGATGCTAAGTTTTGTTCCGTGTTTGGGGTTCCAATGTCTGGTAGAGTCGCCCCCACTCCCATATAAGGATTATTAAAGGTAATCTGAGGCCCTCCAGTATTTGGTCCAGCAACTGCCCATCCTTGGTCTATGTCTATATTGTTGTAATATTTTTCGTATCCGTCATAGTTTATACCCATTTCAATATTAACTCTTCCTCTAAATTCATATGTATTAACTAGTGTAGGTGGTATATTTGGGGAAAAAACAGATGGTTGTTCTTGTGGTAATAATTGATTAGAATATATCGCGGAGCTCATTCCATAATAGTTACTAAATTCAGCACCACCTGCTGGATTAACACAACTACACTCACGACTACAATTAGTTGTACTATCACACTCATTTAGTCTATGTTCATCTACCCATGTCTCACTTGGTAGTGGTCCCCATGTAGAACCACATCCTGTCGTGACATCTATACAATCCGCCTCAGTTGTACAAGCAGGGTCAACACATTCTGGGTAAGAACTACCACTTGGCCACACTGCCTTTTCTGCTTCATTCCCCATACATCCCCAAGTAGGTACACAAGAACCATAAAACATTCTCCAATTAGTTGAGTCAGTGGGTATTCTATGTGCTGCGATATTAACAGTGTCAGATCCTAAGTCGGTTCCCGCTATAATTCCCGCTCTTCCCTCATTAGAGGACCCAAGACCTGTTGATCTAGGAATAAGAGTAGCAGGTAATGGTTGTAACTGAAAATCTGGTACCCCATTTCCTGATGGGTCTAAAGAGGTGGAATTTCCATCACTGTTCACATCTACTGGCCACCCATGTCGAGGAGCCAAATAATCTCCTGTAGATATAGTTCCTGATCCTCTATCATAACATGTCTTACAGTTTGTTGTATCAAATTTATAAAACTCAAATAGTTGATGAGAAAAATATGAAGGATTTATGTCATCTCCATTCGTATCTATGATTGTCCCTCCCCATGTTGAAAGTCCATTAGTATAATTCCCAGTCCATGAACCAGTTGTTGGTTTGGTTTGTACCCCGTATGACCCCGCAGCTAAATCAAGTAACCCCTGAATCTGCCCTGTTTGATCACTGAACTGCGAAGACCCAGCACCGTCTCCAAGTTGTCCATATAAAACGTTAAAGGTTGGGCTAGTTGAATAATTCTCCCACCTAAAAATATCATATGCCGCCTTTCCTGATTCTATATCAGCATTAAAAGCTGGTGAATCTATCCCTGTCATTACTCCAGAAAGTTTAGTTTGGGTTGGTAGTGGAACAGTTGGATAGGTATCAGTAGTGTCATAGTCAGCGAAATTGGTCCCCCAATATGTAGCATCTTTCCAAAATGGATATATTCCTCTACATATATTCCACCCAATATTTTGATCACCAACATCATATGGTGGGGTAGGTCCTTGCCCCGGATTATAAGAAATTTGTTTCTTTACAGTACGAGTAGCGAATTTATTACCTTCTGTTATTACATTACTAGTAGTGTTCCCATCATATTGGCAACAACACCCATCTGAATTATAGTTTCCTGACCCTGGTGTGTCTGTTTGCATTATGCTTAAAGCGTCCGGCATACAAGGTCCCCCTTGATCAACCAGACTACCACACGGATATGTTGCGACTGTTAAATAGTTAGTAGCCCCGTTATCCATACATCCAAATATAATTGTGTCGTTGGTGCTCTGGTTTACCATATATGGTGTTAATGCCACCATTAAACTTTTGTCTTCATTAATATAATGTCCTCCGTTTAAGAATGGATAATCCACACCCTTAGTTCTATCAACATCTTCAAAATACCCAACACTCAATAAGTCCCTCCAAAAATATAATCCATCGACATATCTAGCATAGTAAGGAATTCCTAATACCTGTGGATCTGCCGTTTCTATATAACTTGACCAAACTCTAAGAGTGTATTCAGTTACAGGATCATATGTCCAGCCTCCATATTGTGGGGTTCCAAAATATTTGATAATTGATAAATCATCATAAAAACCTTCATAACTACCAACTGACACTGTTCCAGAATAGTTCATTAACCCTAATAAAATTAAGTAGGTTCCACTTACTGTGGGGGTAAATGATATTGTGTAATCAATTGAAATTGTGGTTGGTGGTGCAAGAGTAGCGGCATTACCTACTGATAAACCATATTGACCATTGGTAAATTGTACTGGGTTCCCTCCTGGGTCAACCATTCTTACCATCCCTGTTGAGGATAGTTGTTCATAGGTAACATTTAATACTAGTAGCTCATTTATTAAACTAGAACTAATTATGATTGGTGTTTTAATGAAATTCCCTCCACTTGATGCATTGGGAGACGCTGCACTCCATCCTAAAGTTGAATGTAGTTTTGCCCTTCCTAGATCCTGAGTTAATGTTATATTACTAGTACTATGAGTTGGTGCTGTTGACCACAGATTCATATTGACCCCATCAAAATCGTTTTCTAATATAGTAAAATTACATTCACCCGTTATTCCACATTCTCGTGAAGTAGTATTAAACCTATTGGAAAGAGTTGTTACCTGTTTTTCTAATAATGTGGTGTTATTAAACTCACTAAAATCTATATAATACCAATCACCTAAGGATGTCCCAAATTCCTCCATATACCCTCCTGCTAAATTTTTTACGTATCCTCCTCTGTATGCCGTATCGCTCCTTTTAGATACTATATCTAATCCTTCTCCAGATTTTACCAATAGAGAATTATATTGAAATTTCCAACTAAAAAAGGTTTCTACATCGGTAAAATTAAACGGCTTCGCCCCAGCTCTCTTAGTTATCATTAAATAAAGTTTGGTAATTGGAAACCCCCAACCATTCTCCAATCCTTTTATATTAATATCTTCATCTATAACAACATTATAATTGCTATCCATAAAGATACTATTACTCATAGGTAATTGACTACTTTCGAAATTATTAACTGTTGATATAATTTTACCTTTTTTTAAGTAATATTCTGAAGGTGTACTTATTAGTTTATAACATTCAATATAGTAATTATGGGGATCAAGAACTACCTGACTAAGAGTATATGTCCCATTCCAAAAGGCAACAAGGTCTTGTTGTGATCTACCTCTAATACTAAACGTGTAGTCATCAACTATGTTACTTACCGTATAGATTCCACTTAGATTAAATAGGGATGGTTTCTTCCAGTCTGGAAAATCTGTTCCTTCGGCTTCTTGTGATATAGTGATAAGTGTAAAATCATTTTCTTTAAGTTGGTGTTTGACTAGTAATGTTACATCTATCTCATCACTACCCGTAACCGGTAAAAAAGTTCCATTATTTACTTCCTCAGTATTTATGTGTTGAGTACTTCCATCAGAATAATTGGCCACTCTTTTAATAAATCCTTGTGAGGATGTAACTGGCCATGGATAATCTTTTCCCTCACTATTCTCACCTTGACCCAGTGTAGTCCAGTCCCATCTATATTGTGTCTTATAGTCAATAATAATATAATTATTACCAATATCTTCACTTAAAATAGGCCACGAAGCGTCCAAAACTCGATAGAACCCATATAATTTTGGGTCGCAGGTTTTATAGGTTTTATTTACCTCTGTTGATGCGATAGGTTTTATAAAAACATAGTCCCCTTCCTCAAAATTATGTTTGAAGGGGACATAAAGTGCTGTCTTCCACCCGTTCTGTGTAGGAACTGGAATTGTAAAAAGGAAAGGCACTCCATCCTGTGTATATCCCTTAAAATTATTATTACTTATCCTTAAAGTAGACACTAAACTATCTAAAGTAGGGAGTTCTATAACCTTATTAACCCCAAAGAAATTCTCTACTGACGTATTCCCAGCATTAAACCCTGGCCATATGGTAACATACTCTTCTAAATAAAGTAAAATATCATTATATAATATATTAGTTATTCCTGTGTCGATACTTAGAATAGCGTCTTCTGGGTCTGGTAAAACCTCTAGATTTACACTAAAAGAAGGTATTTCATATAGTTTAGTATAATCATTATCATAAGGATACACGACATGTCCCACCCAATTGTCGGATTTATCTAATCTAAAATCTTCTACTGTTGGATCCTCTCCTCCCGGACTAAGAATATTAGGTAATAAGTAATTAACGTTTAATTCATAGATACTAGTCTCGTGTGTTCCCCCAACTTCCTGTGATTCTTTATTTGCATCCCAAACTCCAATCCAATGATACTCCTGTGGATAATAAATAGTTGGGGCAATTGTGGCACTTAACCTATATCTTGTTGATTCATTTCTTTCTTTCTGAAATTGTTCATCCACATTTATTATCTTTATCACTTCACCTGTGGGTAGAGGTTTATTGGTTTGTGAGGTATTTAAGTTTAGATTATACGGCCTTGCAATCGCGTTAGCTTTACTATCTTCTGTGAATAATATTTTTTTCCTTTCAATCATATTACTTTGGTACGGTATTTTTTAACCTATCTAAGGCCGTTGGTGTGTTCTTGCTTAATCCGAAATAATAATATTTTCTTATTGGCCAAGCATCCAAGAATGGAGTCCCACCCCCTCCTTGATTATTGTCATATGTACTTGCTATTGGGTACCATGGAGTGGTATAACTAGCACCTGACGCGTCCTCAGGATCTGGTACTGATTCTTGTTGTATATTTTTCCACCAAAAAGTATTATTATCATACCAACCTTTAGGAATTATTCTCATCCACGCAACCCATCTAGGATGTGTATAAGCGAATGGTTGTACATCATTTCGGAATATATGATATCTAGAGAGGGATTTATTAGATGTTGAAGTTGGGACTACTTGGTATGTTGCTGACATTGGGTACGTTACACCGTAGTTGTTCCATATACTACTACTATATTCCGGTATTGGAGAGGAGTTTGACATATCACTATATTGAGGGAATAATCCTGAGTAGTCTCCGATTGTAGTCTCTACTGGGTATTGTTGAGCTGTTCGAAATTGTAAATTATCATAAAGAGCAAAATATTTATTCTGAAAATACTCTATCCCTCCACTATTAATTGGTTGTCCCGGATTGGTATATGACCCACGCTCATAGTCAGATTTACTAAGAGTATAATCATAAGAATATAGAGCGTTTATATTAACAGAGGTGTCTGGTATCTTCCTATCAATAGATGCCCATTGGTTTGGTCCATTCCTAAAACTAGGATATTCTTTTGTTATATCAACAATGGTTGTTGAACCTATTGTTCGTACATTATAATATCTACCGTTTCTAATGGGTCTTCCTCCATCAGGATCTCCATAGTTTGCAGTATAAGTACTAATAGAAAGAGCCCCTTCTGCAACAGGTGATGGATCTGAATAACCATGTGCCCCTTCTTTCCAAGTACCGGCATATATTAAAGAATAATTTTCCCAAAGTTTGGCTTTATGTTTTTGTGACATACTTTGTCTTGCATAATCTTCCCAATCTTTGTTTGACCTACTACAACAATCGTCTTCATCATTACCTATAAAGTATTGTGGGAAGTATAACCCTCCGTGGATGGCTTCTCCTCTATTAGGTGAACCTTCCTCTAGTCCTATTCCCATTCTACTTCTACCTCTTATATCTTCTCTCGCATCGTACTGATAAACACTGAAGGACGCATATCGATATCCGCTGCTATTATAAGCCCAAGCAGTTTTGGATGAATCTCGACCGAAAGACATTATTCCCAAGTTTGCATAATTACCACATGGGGAAGTGGTGCAAGTGTTACTGGGACTAAAAGTAGTATTAGGACCATCATTTGCCGGTACCATACCGGTTCTAATTGCCATACCTTCTTTCAACATAAGATTCCAAGATAGTTTACCACCAGCACTAGAATAACTACCACTAGCAACTCCTAAGTTGCCACGGTGACTGTTGGGCCATGAATAATAATTTTTACGTAGTTTGGTACAATGACTATTTGTCATTTCTGTCCCTTGGGATAGTATCTCTGAAGGACACCAATTTACTGAGTAGTCAAGAGTACCTCCATCTTCATCAGTACCAGACCCAGCAAATGCGACAAAATCAGATGTGCGACTATAGTAGGGAGTATAACCAAAATTTGTGGTAGCCGCTGAGTAACTCCAGTTTGCGTCAGAATCACAATCTTTTAATGTTGTATCACAATAATGTATTCCAACCGCAACCCATCTAACATCATAAGCCCCCGTATAATTATATCGTCCTCTGAAGGTGTACGTCCCCCACTTGGGAGCGACAAAACCACCTTTCATACTATTTCCTAATATGCAATTATTCCCTGGTGCTATTTTTGTTTTACTAGGAGTATAAGCGGCTAAACCAGTCATATCTTCTACTGTATTCCCTAAACCATATCCATATTTGTCATAATCAGTGGCAACAGAATCAACAAATGACCAATCATTTGAGAACCCATACGGGGAAGCATTTTGGTTGAAGGTGGCAGCACCTTGACCCTGTATTCTCATTGGTGCCGTACTAGTCATAGTTCCACCAAAATTAATACACCCAACACATCCATCTAGTGCGCTTTGTTGATTCCCTTGTGCTCCTGGAGAAACTGAATTTGTTCCTCCCAAGTCAGTTCCTATATGGTCAAAATGATTATATCCATAAACATTCATACTCAGATTCTGCCCGTAAAGCCCAAAATAACAGGAATAATACCCACCGCTACTGAAAGTGCCATCAATCCCCATAATCTTTTCCCGACAACCATACATATCTTTTGCTGCATCACTGGGTGAGTTAGGAGTGTCTATTCCATCTGGGTCTGCATCATAAGACCAAAGGGAATGTGTTCCCTCCCCGCATATCTTTTGATAATGGCAGTTTCCACCAGCAGCAGTAGAAGCCCCATTTGGGAATCCACTACACTGACAATTATCTCCCTGATAACTACCAGCATACTCTTTACTTGAGAGTGGGGTGTCTCTTAATCCTAACCCTGTGACATTCTCATTAAACCAGTTATTTACCCCTGTGGCCAAAGTATAATCAGCACATCCTCCATTAAGATCCGGTACCTTCATAGGTATTACCCCAGACCATACCGACTGTACTTTATAGTCTGTCATTATATAATTAGAAACAAACCCTCCTTTGCTAAGAACGTTGTTAACCACTTCTCTACTTATACCCCCACCACCATCAGATTGAAGATGAGCCCCTATTCTTGATGGGTCTTTTCTAGAGTACTTATCGAATATATAGTTTGTTGGGAATTGTCTTTTATTACTGTTTGCGCTTATTTCTGTTCTGGAAATTATCCATGGATTTGTTCCTATACTGTTATCAAACCAGTCTGGAGCTCCATCTAGATGGACCATATCTCCATCTCCATTCCACCACTCTCCCACTACACCAGCCGACTCAAATCCTAATGGCATGTTACCTTGTGTAGCCACATCATAATCACCAACTAGGTTAAAGAATTGACCTGTTGTATAATACCCACTTAATCTAATTCTAGCATAATTTTGATAATGTTGTAGACTATTACCGAATTGGTCAGTCATATTAAATGTTGGCATACCAGTGGACCATAATAATTCTGGTTCGGCATAAAAAGTATACCTATTATGTTCTTCTATATTATCAGCACTTACGTTTGGTTGCATGTATTGATTTGGGGCGTATATTATACCTCTATTTACCTTAGCTTCTTTATCACCTCTATATCCATACTGTATTTGGTCCCACATATCAGTATAACTAGACTGGAGAGACGCCCACAATGCGTTGTTTAGGTTAGTTCCATGCGGAGATGCTTGTTGTACATTAGTTGTTGAAGATATCCTATCTACCTGAAAATCATCAGGTCCCTGTCCCTCAAAATAAAACATGAATCTATAATCAGCGTAGGTTGGGAATCCATCTTCATCATCAACAAAAGATTGTGTGTTCTCATCCCAACTCTTTTTTCCTCTATTAAGAGGTAGTGCAATCATAAAGGTACCGTCTTGTTTACTCTGCCACTTACCAACATACTCTACTTGACCAGAATCTAGGACTCTAACCGCTTCAATAATACCTCTATGTCCAAACGCTTCTCCATCTTGTTGTACCTCTAGAGGTGTACGTAAATCTTTTGCATGTACAACTCGTGAAACCCCTGCTTTGTTTCCGTTTTCATCTGAACTATTTATACTTGTTGACCAACATGACCTTGGTACAAATGCGGCGTTTACCTCTTCGGGATTTCCATCTGTATAAACACTACCAACGAGAAAGGCTTTAGGTGATACAAATCTAGAAGTATTAAAATCTAATCGTGTTATCCCAAATTCACATTCATCAACATCTCCCCAAAAAGGTCTTATAAAGGCAGTGTTATTTATACCTACTATTTGAGCAAGTTGATCTAAATCATTTGATCTCCTAAATTTATCTGGTCCAGCAAATAAATCTTCACTATAACCTAAATTTATAAGGTCTTGAGGTATTACCGAATTACTACCAATATCACTCAAATCTACATCAAGATGTATAATTTGTGTTCCTCCAGGTACCCCAAAAAACATATAATCCCCATTCTCATTAGTAGTTGTAGTGTATTTATAATATTTTTCATGAACATACTTCAGAGTTTTATTGGTCATTATGTCATATTTTGACGGGAATGTCCCAACAGGTGTATGGTCAGCTGGTGTTTCAGGTTGTACGTCTCTCGGTAATAAATTGTATCTTTTTCCTGAGACTAGGGTATCATAAGGAGAGGAGAAGGGATAAATGTCAGTTATTGCTTTATTATCAAGGTCTTCATCATCTATAGGGATAAAAATAGATAATTTAGCGTTTTGTATTGGAAAACCACCATTAGCTACCACCTTCCCTACAAGAACACCATAAGAAGAACAAAAAATTCTATAAGCCTCTTTCTGAGTTATTCTCAGACTTAGTACCTCTAAGAAATCAAAATCCTGCTCTAGATTTATGCTAATCTTTTGGTCACCTGGTTTAGGTGTTATACGTATTACTCGATTATCTCCCATATCATTTATTAATAAATATTATTTTATTAATTATTTGTGAAAAGTAAACGAGTTTAATTCACTATTACTCGTATGTCTGAACTTGGATATTTTATTTCGAACATTGTATTGAAGTTTCCAAACAATGTTAGGTTACCCGCTGTGTCAATTTCTTTTGTTTCAGTATTAGAATATGATTGTATTACTTGACCTAGGGAATATTGTCCACCTACCTTATTAAACATCTTCATCTCAATTATATTAAGGACTCCGTCTATTAAATTTAGTTCTTTGGAGAGATCGGATAAATATATATTCTGACCCATACTTTGGGAGTTAACATCAAAATATTTGGTAACAGCATTTATTATTTCTGTTATTACCAAAGATTTATTATAATCTTTATTTATATAACAAACTACTTCTACCCCTAAATTAATGATGGTTCCGTTGACGATTGTTATGTAGTCATTAATCATCCTATAATTAGCCAAATACCTTGATATGTTATCTCTCAGAGTTGATGTTGATGTTGTTGAGAGCTTTCTGTTTGGTCCTAGACTCAATGTCGCTATTTCTATCTTATTTTGTCTTTCTCCAACATTTGTTTTGAATGGTACTCCGAATTTACTACTCATCTTCCTAATTAAAGCAACATAATCTCGTACTGTGACCGCTCTATTTTGTGAGGCAAAATTATATTTTATTAAATTTCTTAATTCCTCAACAGTTGGAGCATCCCCACCTCCAATCGCTGGAGTTACATTATTTAATCTTAATGAAGTTTCAACCGTAGCATTATTTGCGGCATCCGTTCCTCTTACCAACATATTAATGAGACCTTTATTCTGTAACACATTTGGTCCGATGTTAGATTGTTGCCCACCACCTACAGTGTATCTAATATAAAGAGTGGAATTTGCTCCAGGCAATTCCCCTAAACTAGTGTTGTTGAGTAGAGTCTGTACCTGAGACTTGGAGAATGAGTTATTAATATAATCATTAATCGGTTCGGAATTAGAGGTTCCACTCCCAAAAGTTATTCTACAAAATCCTCTATCCGTATAGTCGGCAACAAATCTCTTTGATACTTCTACCCATTTTCCAGCTTTAATTGCTCGATTATCACTACTTCTAACCTTATCCTCTATAAAAACTTGTGAGTCTGCCAACGAATCTACTTCATAAAACCTATTATCAAAATCTAGGTATTGGTTAAGTGTTGGTTCTACTGCGTTTAATCCAACGACCATCTTTATCTGCTCTACACTTATTACATTAGTTTCTGGTAAAATTATCTCCATAAAGGGATTCAAGTCCTCGGATCTTATGTTACGTTTTAATATTCTAGTCTTTCCATTGATTACCGCTTCTCTTTTTACTAAATCATAAGAGACTATTAATGAATTAGCGTTAATATTAGGTATTACTAATCTATTAGGAATACCCCCTGCAGAAAGTGGTGAAGAAAAATCTATGTCTTGATCGACTTGGAATATTTGTCCTCCTCCTTCTACCTCAGAACCATACCTTAAGATAGGGGAATAGTCATTATTAAATGTGTCTCCCATGGGTGGTACTGTTACACGAAAATCTACTAAACACATACTCGGTCTAACTCCAGGTATTTTTAACCCTAGTGTCCGTCCCATTGCTAATACAGAGGATCTCTCTTGTGCGTATTCTATTTGAGTCTCTTGGAAAGTTCTATCTGTGTTAAAGGATAACATATCTGCAACCGCAGCGTTTAATTCTAATAACATTTGTCCTACAGAGGCATCATTAAAATCACTGAATAAGTCAGGATAATACTGTTTTACAAAATTTATTAATTCAGTTCTTACCTCAATAAATGTACGAGCGTTATAATTAATACCATCATTTTTTCCCATTTCTATAATATAATTTCGACACTATCGTTTTGTTCAAACGAAGCATCCACGACTGTATAATCTATGTTTATTTTAACATGATTACCATCAGCATCTGTTGTTATTATTAACTCATCTATTGTTAGATTAGGTATATATTTACCAATCATAGCGTTTAATTCTTGTTTAATATCTGTAACTGTCTTTTCGTCAATCTGTTCGAATAAGAAATCATAAAGACCAGAACCAAATTCATTGTTATAAAGTCTATCGCCTTTTCTAGTTAAAAGTAAATGAATGAGGTCCGATTTTATGGCGGCTTGTGACGTACGATTAAGTTTCAAAAAATTACCTATAGGGGAATTTTGAAACGGGAATGCGATATTAATAGTTTTAACTGCCATGTATAATTGTTTATTATAAATATTAACCCATTTAATTTATAAAAGATTATAGTCTAATATCGTCACGTATCTCTTTATTTAACTTAATATGGAGAGGTCTGAAGGGACAATGCCTACATCCACTCCCGCAACAACTTCCTCTTTTAAGGTGATGTCTTTCTGTCATTACCACCTTACCCTCTTCCCAATAAAAATCTTCTATCTTAGGGTTTGGTTTAGTACTCCGATTATCATTCCTTTTCATCTGTTATTTCTTCTTTATGTCCACAATGAGGACATATTACTAATTTAGGTACTATTTCCTCATTATTTGGTACGTTTTTAGAAAAGAAATGGTAGTCAGCAATGACCACCATTTTTTACATTTACCACAATTAAAGTGGTATAAAATTTCTTTACTAAATTTATGCCTCATTTAATTGCTCCTCTTTCTCTATTGTCGACACATCAACATCTATTTCGCAATTACCACCAGAACAAGCAAGTTCTCCGGATAAGTCAGTATTATCGTCTAACTCAATAACTTTTGTTAGGTCTACTTCAGTTAAGGATTTCATCATTTCATTATATTTTACCTCGGTTATGTCCTCAAAGGGAGCTTGGATGTATGTACCACCATTGTATGGTAATACTGATAGTCCATTATAATGTTTTCTATTTTCCCACATCCATTCCCCAGCTGCGTCCCATTCGTGGTCTCTTAATGAAATAGTTGCTGATACATTATGTGAATTTGAACCTTTTCTATGTCCCGATCTTACCCATTCAGTAGCTACTTTCTTCACTCTTTCTAAAAGTTGGAATGGGGATTCAGTTCTCATTATGGAGCCTTCTGGTGCTTTTTGTGGTATAGATATTACTGCTGTGTCATGTGGTCTAAAATATTCATCTTCTACTAATTCTGGATGATTTATATGTAAATATGTGTAAATAGCCTCATTTTTACCCACTCTAACTCTACGAATATAATAATCATTATGCCAAGCATGTATACCTGATGATGTTCCTAAGGTTAGTGATGTTGTCCCTGCGGGTTTTACGGTTGTACACCTCGCTGACTGATTTATGTTAATCAATTTGGACACTCTAGTGTTTTCTCTCTTGACTAAACTTGCGGCTTTTGACATATCATAGTCTAATACCTTACCAGACCCTATTCCCGTCATTGATACCCCAATTAATGCATCTTTTTCAGTAGTCTCTTGCCATATTTCTCTTAAGTAGTGAAAATTAGTATATCCCGCTTGTAGTGTACCAATAAATGCCGCTGTTTTTACTCTTTGGTTTAGGTCTTCCTGTGAGTCGATATTAGAAACATTTACTTCACAAAGATTACAGAATTGGTTTGGTCTTAGTGCAATTTCACAACAAGGATTAGTGCCCCAGTCTTTATCGTTATTTAGATAAATCCCAGGTTCTCCTGCTCCAGATAGCTCAACTCTTTTCCATAAGTCCATAAAAAACTCTTTGGTGATTTTATGTCTCATTAGACATGCAGAATTATTTGCTCTACCTCTTTGTGGGTTTAATTCCCACCAGTTACCGACTTTACAAGATATCATCTGTTCGTCGTCCGCAGAAAATAAACTAATAAGTGCTGCTCTTCTAATACCACCAGCCAATACAGCATCCGCTATATAACAAATAATATCATGAGTTTCCAATGTTGTTAGTTGTTCACCATTTTCTTTCTCATCTAATATACCTTTAATTTTGACTAAACATTCTTTTAGCGGTTGTGGTCCTGGTGCTTTTCCACCTGAAGTTACAAGTCTCGCTCCTTTCGCTCTAATATCTGAAAAATCAAATTCAATACTTGATCCTCCACCATTCATATAGGACTTCATTAAAACTTTTATGGAGTCTGCCCATCCTTCTATTGAGTCTCCGATTAGAAATCTTTTTTTTCTTTTTGGGTATGGTTTACTTATTACGGGTAATTTTTCTACATGATGTTTTTGTACTGAATATCCAACACCTGTTCCACCTAATAACAAAAACATTGTTTCACTGAAAGAATCAACAGCTTCAATTGGTAGGTATGCGCAGTTATAAATTCTGTTTGGTGATATCTCAATTGGTTTTCCACCGAACTGCATAGACCTCATAGATGGTAAAACCTTTTTATTATACACAAATTCATATTTTTCATTTATTTCATCCTTTAGTTGTGGATATTTCTTAATATGCATATTTTTATTACGTGTCACTAACTCTTCCCAAGTCTCTCTTCTATTTAATTCAGGTATATACTTAGCGTACTTCATGTAGACAGTGATATCCGAAAGGATTCTATTTGATACTTCCATTTTTATAAATTTTTATTAATTGTTATTTAACTTTTGTTGCCTTTTCTGTATAGCTTCTAAAACTCTATTTGCGTTCTTTTCTTTTTTAACATCCTCAAAACCTAAAAATGAAACTTGGTCATCAGTATCTATGTGTACTTTTCCATTATCAAAGACACAATCTTCGAATATAACACCATCTTTTCCAAATCTTGATTTAAGCACAGCTATTGTTGCTCTTCCACTTTCTTTTTGTTCTAAAGTTTTTGCAATTGACATAATAAAATGTCCTATTTGTCCTTTTTTAATGGATCCTCCTATCTGATGAGCCTCCACTACATCCGCCCCTATGGAACTTCTATTTCCTTGTATTGCTGTCCATCCAACCATATCGAACTCATTAACTAGGGTTTCAAACTCTCTCATTACATTCCCCTCACCGGCATACTCGTCAGTAAATACCCTACTTGGTACCACACAATCAATATAATCTAAAAGTATAACATCTGGTCTTATTCCTCTAGTGATAAGTTTTCTAATGTAATGTTTTATTTTGCCAACGGTCGTTCCATCTGAAGCCATTTTCTTTATAATTAACTTCCCTCTATCCGTTTTGAATTTCTGTAGTTTTTCTTGAACCTCTTCCTTTCTTTTGGATAGTTCGTTAAGTTCTATCCCAGTCCAACAAGAAATATGTTTTCTTTGTATAACTTTTGGGTTGTCTTCAAAAATTATTTGTACCACATTATGTCCTAAGTTATATGCTGTGTTGGCAAATTTAGTTAATACTGTTGATTTTCCTACCCCAAATGGTGCTAAGACTACCCCTAATTCTCCTTTTGAGAGTCCCCCATCTGTTATGTTGTCAATTCCGGTAATACCAGTAGGTACAGGATGTCTAAAATCGTCCGCCAAAACTTCCTCTAATGAATTAAAAACGTCTATTCCATCATCTTTCTCATTCCCTACACTCAAAGCCTTTCTAAATAACTCCTCAATCTTATCATAATCTTCAAAATTCCCAGTCGACATAATCTTCTCACTACTGTTTATTGCTTTCTTTATTTCTTGTTGTTTACAGAATTTCAATGCTGTTTGTTGGGTAAAATCCGCGTCCGAAAAATCCTGTTCTTTTAACTTTTTAACAGTGTCCTTTAGATATTCCTTTGCTGTCTCATTAGAGACCTCTATTCTTATTAATTGATCGAGTGCATCATGGGTTGGTACTGATTCATATTTACCATAATATTCTTTAATTAATTGCATTAATAATCTACAATATTGGTCATCAAAATAAGTAGGTTCTATCGAGTCTACTATGTTATCTGCAAATTTTTCATCCACAATTAATAGTGAAAGTAATTTTAATTGGAATTTATCCCCTAGGTATCCGAAATTTTTCTCTGTCATTTTCTAAACTTTATTTAATAATAAATATCTTATCTATCTTGTTTCTACTTATTGTTGTATCCATAATGTGCACTAGCCGTTAGATATTTTCTCTTACTTAAACACCTCTGAATCTTTGAAATTACCTCTGGAATCAATGATTTTACATTAACTGAGTACCTTACCTTTGGCGGATAGTCCATTGCGGTAAATCTTTCAATAATTATTATCTTTCCATCTACCCTAATTTCAAAGGTAAAGTAGTCCTCTCCCTCTTTTTTCTCTTCTCTTACTACGGAGTTTTTCATACGATATGGGTTGTAATTTACCCAAAGAAAATCTTCGCTTTTTTCTTTCAAATAACTTTGTATTTTTGAAACTACCTCTTCTAATTCCCACTTCAAATCCATAGAGTCTTTCGCGGTATTATTGTAACCTCTAATATTAAAATATCTTTGGCATACTATGTTCTCATTAATTCTTAAAATAAACTCAAATTTATCGCTATATTTACTTACTTTTTTTTCCATTTTTTGTTTCATTGTTTTTTAGTGTTATAAAAGGTATTAAAAATTCAGATTGATCTTCGTAAGACGCTGGTATTACATTTACTATCCCATCTTCTATCATCATCTTAATTATATTCTTGTAATTTCTCCCAGAAGGATCTAGTTCTAAGTTTACTAAATTTTCTACATTTTTCCTAGCCCCTTTGTTTATTAAAGGCTCCTTTAAGTTAATTATTTTTTTATTTATGTGGTAAAGCTCGTCTCCGAATACCCCACCATTACTTGTTCCTGTTTTTATGTTATTTAACACATTAGTTATTCTCCAGTTATCTCCTTCATATTCTAATTCTTTAATCTCTTTTAATTCTACCTTTCTAGTTTTAAGGTCTGGAACCAATTCTCCTAATCTTTTGGGTGATAGTCCTTTTATTCCCAAAATATTGTCTGAAGGGTCCCCTATTAGCATTTTAACTAAACATACATTTTTAGGAAGGTAATCTAATTCTCTAGTAGTTAATACTGTGTCTTCTTTTACTAATTCTTTCTTATCTAATAGGAAAACATATACACCTTCATTAACTAGTTGTACGATATCTCTATCTGCGGTATAAATTGTGATTATTTCATTTTCTTTTCTATTAAGGCAATAATGAGCGATTAAATCATCTGCCTCAGTATCTTTGTCTACATGTTGTCTTACATATAACTCTTCTAGATATTGTTGAGTTCTTAGTTTCTGTCTTAAAAAAGCGTCTGAGTCATAGCTACTAGATTTTTTTCTGTTAGTTTTATAGTTGGGGTATATTTTTCTTCTAGTTAAATTACCATGTTGTCCATCCCAAAAAACTACTACTTTATCATAGTATTTTTCTGATAGGGTTTTTCTAAGAATATTGATAAACTGATATAGTCCTCCGATATGTTCTTTATTTTCATTAAAGACATTTTTTGCACCAAAGAACGCTCTTTTTAATAAGGCATCTCCGTCAACCACTAAGGTCTCTATTTGTTTTTGATTGTTTCTACGTCTCAACTCATGATAATTAAAAGGTTAAACATCTGTTTCTAGTTCGAATCCTCCGTCAGTTTTCTCACCAGCTTTTTCAAATTGTTCAACCCAATAACTTGAGTGATCTTCTTTGTACTGCTTTATATCGTTAGGGTCGTCATTGATAAAACTATGTGGTGTGACGATTACCCTACCGTCTGAAAAACCAATGCCGTTAACATGATTTTTTAATATGGAAACTTTGGTTCTGGTAGCAAAGGCCACCTTACGTCCATTTTTAGTTGCGTTTATTTTTGATATTCCCGAATTCTTTTGATTTCCAAATAAGAATACTAAAGTGGAGTTAAGAAAAATTGCTTCTCCTCCCTTCATTTTAATTCTTGGTTGACTAAAAGGATTATCTGGTAATTCAACCCATGGTTGGTTAACAATTATAAGAGTATTAGTGAATTTAGAACTCTCCTTTCTTGATCCTGTAATTCTTTGATTAATTCCCATCCCTATCTTATCAGCCAGTGTACTCGCATTGTGCATCTTACCACCTTTTCCTTCAAAAGTCATTTTACAAGGTACTGAACCAACAGAATCCCAAAAGAAAACTAGATCATAAGGAATGTTACCTTTCTGTTGTTCATCTAACAATTCATTTATATAATCTGTAATCTGCTCTATATAAGAAAACCCATCGTTAAATAAAAAGGTACCACCCCATTCACCTTCTTCGTTCAATTCACATTCAAAACCCATTAGTTTTGCGTGTTCAAAATCCCATTTCTGTTCAGTAATAAGAAAAACTGGTAATTTTCCTTTTCGTTGAGCGTCTCTCGCAGCTCTTACTAATGCAGTGGTTTTTCCTGTATCAGAATGTCCTAAAAATACATTTATATGTCCTTCTGCAGGTCCTGGAATACCACAAGCTTTATAAAACGCTTCACCAACATCAAAGAAACTATCTTCTTTATATTTTGCTTTTGTACTATACTTACCTTGTAGGTCTTCTAATGAGAATGTTTTTTTCTTTATCGACTTTGCCATAGTTTCAGTTATTAAAATGGCATATCTTCCATGTTAATCTCTGTACCTTTGTCTAGTTCTGATATTGTTGTATCGCTAACAGTAGTCGTTGGTTTTGGTGTCGTGTCCTCTTTTCTTTCATAAGGATTTTCCCCTTTGGCCACTTTCTCTAAAAATTGTTCATCTTTTTTTACATAAACATCTTTATAAGTTTCAGTGTTTGCAATCCAAGGTTTAGCCTTTTCTGCGTCTGTTGTTAATATAGAAGGGTCTTCAGCCATTATTGTTGACACTGTTGTATAAGTTCCATTCCCACTTGGTAATTTAACTGCTTTAAGAATTAAGTTAATATCTCTTCCTTCTCTTGGGTCGGTGATATCTCCTTTCTTTTGAAATAATGGGATTAGTTTATCCATAATTCCGTCTCCTTTGAAGTTATGTTTGAACCTCCAAAATTTAACTCCTTCGTCTTCTTTATCTCTATCAATAACTCTTACCACGTAAAACTTTCTTGGTCTGTATTGTCTTGCAAGAATTTTATCTCCTGGATCTCCTGTCATTAATAATGCCTCATTAACTTCAGTAATAGGACTTCTTTCGTTGTCATTTTTACCTGGATCATAAAGTTTTTGCCATTTACCATCAATTTGTACCTCATGGAACCACGCTTCTTGGAATGGTGATGCTCCATCTTTAGGAGGTAAAATTCTAACTGTTCTTTCTCCGCTTGTTTCTCCTTTTGGTAAAAACGGTGCGAAATATTTTGTAAGGTCTGTCTTCTTTTTTTCGGTCCCTAATCCAGACTTGTTGGACTCGTACTGCTTCAGAATTGAATCTAATATATTGCTCATTTTTTAATTTTTTTTTTAACTAGTTAATTAATATTTTTTACTCTTTTAATTATACAAAACAAATACAGTAAAGTAAACATGCTGTATAAATAAAAACCCAACTTTATTAGGGTTGGGTTAATATTATAAAATGTTAGTTTACTTGTCAAACACTATTTCATTGTCGATGAGACTCTCATCCCTTTTCGAGCCGCACCTTTTACACTAAGTGTATCTGTTATTGAATTTGGGCTTCCCATTTGAGTTGAGTGTTGAATGTCCTTTGGTGCGTGTAATGGTTGAGCCGATACGAGTTGTCCACCACTACTATTAGTAGAAGCACAACACATATTCTGATCATTATTGGGATCTTCCCCATTTTGATTTATCTCTCCACAAATACATCCTTGTTCTGTTGTGTGGTCGTAAGATCCGTCAGCCATTGCATAAACACAGACACAACCACCTGTAAGATTTTCTCCAGTCCATACTAATTTTCCTTCATTTATCTTATCACTAAAATCTGGATTAAAGGAACTACCTATCTCATTATCATCCCATTCATTAGCTTCACCTTGTGTTAGTGTATATTCTTTTTCATCAGTAGGACCAATATCTAAATCTATTCCTCTTAATTTCTTATATTCTGCTTTCTTATCTTCAAAGTAACTATCTAATCTCTGATTATAAGGAAAACTATCTAATGACCTTAATTCCATTTTCTCCACTGGTGTCATTGGTGCCATTTTTTGAATCTCATCCTCCATAGAGTCTATCTTTTGGAATATCATATCCATTTTGTCTAACTGTATCGCTAGGTCAGAGAATTTTGATTCGATATCGGATAATTGTGTTGCAAATTTTTCAACTGAGCTCCCCACTTCTTCTTGATTATTCACAAGATCAGTAACATCTATTTCTTCAACCTCTTCATCTTCCATTTCTGCTGGTGGTGGAGGTGGTGGTGGTAGAGGTGGAGGTGTTCCTCCTGGTGTTGGTGGTGTAGGTGGTCCTGTTGGTGTTGGTGTTCCTCCTGGTGCTGGTGGTCCTCCTGGTGTTGGTGGTTTAGGTCCTCCTGGTGTTGGTGGTCCTGTAGGTGGTGTTGGCATACCTGCAGCTCCTGTAGGTGGTGTAGGTGGTCCTGTAGGTGGTCCTGGTGGTGTTGGTGCCTCCTCATCACCTGGCTCAACTTCTGGTTCTTGTTCCTGAAAGGTAACTTGTAAGGCTTCATCTAACCTATTAGTATAATTTACTATTGATAAATGTCTTGCAAGTTCTTCACTCAACTGTGATTTCTTTTCCATCTTATTCGTGTTTGAATGTTATCTCTCTTAATAGTTCTCTACCGTCTGATACTATGACTTTTTTATTTATAACTTTAGTTGATTCTATTAAACCGTCTTTAGATTTTAACTTACACTCTTGATCTATCTTTCCTGTTAGTGGATCAATACAATCTTCTTGATGTGAAGGTACTGTTGTATCACCTAAAAACTCATTTATAGCCTCATTTGTTTGTTTAATTGATTCTTTCATTTTAATGTTTCTTTTACTATAAATATTAGTCATCTAAGAAAACTCTATTTAATGAGATGATATGTAGTTTATTTTCTTTTATCATAATTAATTTATTAGAATAATTAGTCCATTTTATTTGATATTCACTATGTTTTATATTACCTGGTGTTAACTCATATACCTCTTCAATAAGTTTATTAAGTCCATTTATAGTAAAAAAACAGGTTCCTTTTTTATGAATTGGTAATGAATTCTTTATTCTTGTTTTGAAATCTTTTCTTTCTTCGTTGGAGAAATGGGTCTTATAAGTAATAAAAACTTTGTCTTCTTCATCAGTTTCATGGATAAAAATACCTTTTTTTTCTACCTTGAATCCTTTCTCAAGGAGGTTAAATACTTTTTCTAGGTTATCTTTTACAACAAAAGTCCCTAACAAATATCCTTTTTTAATATCTTTATTATCCATTTCTCTTTTATTATAAATAGATCAGTATTGGCACAAAGTTAATTTAAGGGGATTTTATGCTTAAGATTTCTTCTTACCTGCTTGGTCTCTAATGAAGTCAGCGACTGGTCCACTACCATCTGTAAATAATCCTCTTCTTCCAAATACATTCAGATATGACCAATATCTTATCTCTTTAGGTTTATAGGAGTTACCCGCAATTGGTTGTACACATCCATTCCAGGAAGCTGTTAACGCCTCTGTAATTGTATGGTAATTATATTTCTGGTCATATCCAGCCGCTCCACATATATAGTAAGGGTTCGTACCTGTTTTAGTACCTCCATTAAATCCTGATTCAGAGATACTTTTAATTGTCTTAGCACTATATCTAGCTCTTGCTCCAGGACCAGCATAACCATGATTCTTTGGATTGGAATCTCCATAGTCAGCCCCTCCTTGATATTGTGGATTAGGCCACGCATAAGTGATACTCTGACATGTCTTTTCAGTTTTGAACCACGTTAACGGATGAGGTTCTCCAAAATAAACCCCTCCAGTAGTGTCGCCCCCTCCTTGACAAAAGTAACCATGATCTCTTTCAAAATCTTTTGTTTTTTTATTGTATGATTGGCAGTCACTGCTGGTGTTGCACATCATTGTTCTACTATAATTAGGGTTTTTCTTTCCATTAACTGTTAATCTTCCATCTATAAGATTTTTCACGTGAGAGTATGATTGTACCGCAACATAATCAACAATTGCAGAAAGTTCAGGAGCTGACGAATCTTTCCAATATTGTTGTCCTTTAACACCAATCTCATGAGACGTATCTTTGTTTTGCCAATTCGTCATTACATAAGGAGTTACTCCAATTTCAGTACTTCTAGCTTTGTTCTTAAATTGTTCTCTTAATTTATCTACAAGATTTCTTGCTAGTACTTTTTTCTTTATATTTTTTGAATATCCTAGAGGGTATGGTCCCGATATGTACTCTTTGCTACTAGTAGACCAATGCGTCTTTCTATAATGAGCTTCCAAATCAAACTCGACCGCGTGTACACAAACCCCTCCACAATGTGAGTTAAGTTTTTGTACTAACTCTGGTAAAGTTGGTGGAACCTCTAACCCATTACCTACCCAGTCATACCAATCTGTTTTAGCATTATAACTCGTATCTGATCCCGTACCTCCCACCAATGGTTCGACAAAAGATTTATTTGGTACGAAGTAGAGCATCAGTGTGACTCTTAGGTTTGCCTCATATGCTTTTTTACAAGCATCTTGTAGTGTTGTTAAAGTGTATGCCGCGGTGGGTGTGTGTGTTTCCCAATCTTTTTCTGCTTTGAGTGGTTGCCATTTCCAGTCTGCCCCTTTCCATCTTTCAAACTTACCATATCCACCTTTCGGCCAACGACTATTTAATTCAAAAACAATGGCATTCATACCATGACTTTGTAACATTTTAACTGATCTATCCCCTACCTTTTGGTCCATCCACACACCGATTCTTTCTACATCTCCACCTAGTATTGTTGTACTATTAGGGTCATAAACATAGTTAGATGAACCATCAACACCTGTCATATAGTCTGAAGTTTGTGCTAAGAAAGAATTAACATAAGGTATTACAGATTGTGAAACCCTTGTTCCTTTGAATGTGGTGTTAATGTCTCCAGGTGTTATGTTATGTTCGACGCTTGTTATGATGTACGCTCCATGGAACATTGGTACGTGATCTAGTTGAAAATATTGTAGTGGGAGAATGTTCATTATCCCTAATGCGTCTACGGAACAACTATAACTTCTTTTTTGGTAAACATTATATAGATTCTGTCCTTTTAATCGTGGGTCTTTACTAGTAGATTCTTCTCTTGCTAAAGCATCTATTAATAATAAAGATTCTTGTGTTTCCTGAAATTCTGCTTGGTCTACAGTTATTGACTTAAAGAAATTTTGGTTTTCTTGTCCAAAAGCAACCTTAAATGCTCTAACTTCTTGTTGTCGTGTATCACAGTTTCCTTCAGAAGGATTATAACACTCCCAAGTACCTGCCGCTGGTACAATTACAGGGGCGTCAAACATAACCCCTGGTTGGTAACCTCCTGATCCTACACTTTTTGCCTGACCTCTAACTAATAGAGACCCCGCTGTTAAAGGTCCTTTATCCGCTATGGTACTCATTGGGCCAAAGTAATCGGGTGGGCAATCTATACATTCATTATCAATATCAAATCCGTCATTAGTAAATTGATAATCGGGGGAGTCTATATCTAAACTATCAGAAAAACCTCCCATATACATAATATAAAATCTAGGGTTTTTACTAACCGCGTCTCCATCAACAGTTAAGTGAGGCATAAACATCTTACTATACGCATCATCCGACTCAAATTCGATATTAGATGGTAATGGGAAGAATTCAAATTTATTATGTGAAACAAGGTCATAAATCATTGTATAAAGACTTATCTTAGGGTTCTTTTTTAGATTAAGTAGGGGTGTTGGGTCTATGTATTTATGTCCAATCCAATTGTAAGATCTGTCCACAAAACTAAATTGGTTAAATAACCAAGTAATCTTTGAAGCGTCTTCCTGACCATAAGATAAGTTGTTAGTCTTCATATCTACAGCGCTTTTAGTTAACCATTTATCGTGGAGATTTTTAATTGTTAGATACGCGTCTAACTTAATATCGTTATCGTTAAGAACGTCTTCCATTTTAGCTTTAGCTGACACCACAGCCTGAGCCACATCTCCTATTTTTAGATAATCATGAAGTCTTAACAAAAGCGATCCAAAATATATAGCTAAATACTCCTTCTTAGTGGCTATTCTTTGATGCGCACCATCATCTTTTACCTTGTTCCATTTATCTGCATCATCAGCTGGCCCAGTTAGGCCCATCCAGTTCCTCCAAGTAGTGTTTTTAATGGATACTGTCTTATTCATTAATGTCTCTAAGTTAACATATAACTGGTTTTCTACAGTTACTTGTGTACCGTCAATTATAGTATTAGCATCCCAGAACGTCTTTGGTACGTAGAATGTTGGAGCGGCTTGTAGGGCTCTATCTCCTACTTTTTTCCAACCATTCCATATCCCCTGACCTAAATCTTCCGGTCCGAAGTTGACTTTTGGATATAAGGATTCTACTTTAGGGTCTCCATCAACATCATGTCCTGCCCACCTATTCTGTAGTGGGTTCATGTATTGAATGTTTCTATAAACAGAATTACCCGCCGCAGGAAATCCATCAATTGCATTATTTTTTACCCATTTACAATTCACTCCAGCCCCGACACTTGATGGATCCCCACCAAAACATTTGTCCGCTCTTAATATTCTAGCGGCAAACCCAATAATATCGTCAGTATCACAGGTTTTTCTAACATAGTAAAATTTGTGCATACCTAGCGCGTATTCCGTTATAGTCTCAGGGAACATCTGGTCGTTATTAGCCATCATTGCTATTTGATCGTGAGGTCTTATTCTAGTACTGGCATACTTTGTTGCGGTTTCCCAGTTGTAAACTCCTGTTATTTTACCCTCTGGCCATAACAACCAACTAGTCCTCGCGGGTTTATTGTCCTTTCCAGTACCTGCTGCATTATTGATTCCCCAGTTAGTGTATCCATTAAATAATAAAGGTTGTGTGTAGGTCGCTGCTTTTTTGGAAAAGTTTTGTACCACATAATCTGTTCCATTCCAATTTAAGTATTCATCTTTTAATTCTCTTGTTGTGTAAGTTATCGCCTGTTGGCCATGTTTATTTTCCTCACTCGGTACCCAATAATTTAACCCAGCTTTACCCCCATAAAGAAAAGCATCTTCATGGTAAAGAGGACATATCCCTCTATTAAATTGCATTTCGTATCCTCCACCCCCGTCCGACTTCATAGCACCATCATTAGGATCTATTGACTGTCCCCAAACGGTTCCCCAACCCATCACACACATACTTGTAAATAATCTACTCTCAGGAAGTAGTTCTACTGGGAAGACTGGCATAATACGATTTGCTGTTCCTATATAGACATCATTAGGAGTTTCACCTTGAACCATTCCATAGTAACTAGGGTGTGCCATAACTTGACATTTACCAGATTTTCCGTGTAATGATAATCCATAAGTTGGGGAAGTTGTATCTGAGTTTGGCTTTATATTGGTTTCATCTAATAAAGTTTCTTTTATAGCTGGCCAAGAAGGTTCTAGTTGGTATACTTGATTCTCCTTTGTGGGTTCTCCTAGTGCCCATTGTACAAACGCTTCTTCGAATTGGGTTTGCATGTATTCAGGCATCGTTTGGATTACCTTCTCAATGTTATCATACCTAACTGGAACCCTTGTTCCACTAGTGTACCACGATCCGTGGGATTTTTTTTGTACAGGATCATCGATACAACATCCAAAGTATTCTGGCATAGTGACAAAATGCAATTTGTTAGTAAAATGCCAATTATTGAGATAATTTTGAGCCCCACCGCGATATGATTGTCTCCCTGTGGTACTAAAATTTGCTGCTTTTGAACTATCACCGGGATTCAAATCATTAGATCCAATTGAGAACCATACATACTCAGACCCAGGAGATTGGTAAGCGAGAGCATCTGGTTGGGGTCTTTCGTATTTTTTAGGAATTTTATAATGATTAACCCCTTTTACTCTTGTTCCTTCTGCGTTAAAATAATTAGGCCATTTTATAATATCCTCTTTTTCATTATTTCTATATATCCATGACCCTATTTGGATTACTAGGGATGTTGGTACTGTTGTATAACTACCAAACTGATTAAACATTCTAAGAATATTCCAGTTATCTCCTCTGTAATTTTTAGAAAGATGTTTGATAGGGGTGACTGATATATACTTACCTGTTGAATTTATGAAGAGGTATCCTAGTGCTAAGTTACTTGCTCTTGTATTGTCAACTATATTAGAACCCATACCTACCTTTGCTTTTTGGTATCCTAAGGTATCAGCCGCTGTGCTATAAGGAGCAATTGGATCATAATTAAAGTTAGGGTTATTGGACGCATGATTATTTTTAATGAATAGAGCGTCTTCCATAAGTAAAACTTGTCTATCAGTATCTGCTCCAGCATGAGCGACACCTCCTGAACCAGTAATTTTTCTTCCTCCAGTATATGGCACTTCATTTAATGTCCCAAAAACACCACCAAGTGTACCTTCTCCACCTTTTGGTGAACTATTGAAAGGATCACTATAAATTACACTTAAACTTACCCATTGATCGGGTTTTATATAGTTAGCTCCCTTCTTATCTTGGTTGGTTTCATTATCTTCCGTGACTTTCTTAAAATAATCTTTAGAATTCCAGAAAGAGAAAAAATCCCACCCAAGCCATTTATCATAATCGTAATCTATTGACCCTTGGGGACCTACAAACAATTTGTTTGCTTGTCCATACTCTGATTGACCAAAACTATGATAATAAAAACTGTTCATTATCAGACTCGCTGAACTTAAGTCTGTGGTTTGTGCATCGGTGGCTGATGAGGTATTAATAGTATATAAACTTGTATCACTTATAAAAAATCCTGGACAAGTTACGGCGTTATCTGTATTCAAATTAAACTGTCCACAAGGGTCATAATAAATATCGGTAGATAGTTCTTCTGTGACATTTGGTAGGTAGTATCCGTAACTATGTCGTATTTCTACTCCAGACAGTTTTCCTACTGTTGCATAGAAACTATAAGCCCCTGATGCATAATTATTAGCTTTGTTAACTACGCCATCAGCACCCTGTGATGGCCCACCATCATCACTTGCTGAACTCGCACCTTGGAACCAATATATTGAGTTATCCTTACCCGCAGTCCCCATTTTATATCCATCTTTTTCAAGTAATTCCCAAGCTTTGTTTAGAGCATCTGTTCCTGAGTCTTCTTTCAGTTTATCACGCACACCAGATAATAGTGTAAATAACTCTGTTAACTTTTCTTTTGTTTCATCATTGTCTACGACTCCTGTTATCAGTGCTTCTGCTTCGGCCAATCCTTGGAGTTTTAACGCATCTTCTTGATGTGCAGCGTTTGGCTTCGGACCATATAACTTTTGGGCGTAAATATATCGTGAGTCAAAAAGGTTACCGGTGGTGGTTTTTAAGTCTGTCAAGTTTTTACAGTCCACGGTATCACAAATACTAAAACGATTAGTATGACCCAATCTTAACATCGTCCTTAACATCATTAGAGGAATAATTTGCAACTCTACATCTTCTAAATCTTTATATGGGTTTGTTACCCCCGGTGTTTCTTCTAACGCAGCGGGAATATACTTTGTTTCCGCACTTGTGAATTCTGAATCATCTGGATTCCATAAAATATTTAATTCTCTTGTTTTTTTAATTATGGTATTAATCAATAATTCAATAAACCCTATTTCTGGCCAGAAAAAAGGATCGGTAGTATATTCAGGATACTCGTAAGAATCTGGAGTGATTTTTGCACCTGGAAAGACTTTTTCAAAACGGGTAACATTTTGTTTCTTCATCTTATAGGTATTAACTTCCTTATTAACTCTGTCTTCTCTAGTCTTATAAACTAATGGCCAAGCAAATACTTTTTCTGAGTCACTTTTAATATCAGTCCCTGTAGTTGGGTTTTTAAGTAGGGCATCTTTTAAGTAAGAATCTTCTTCATGTTGTTTATCTGCTTGTTCAGATACCTTATTTAACGCCCAATTAAATGCTCCAACTCCATTACATATTAACTTAAATATATTTTCAAGTGTTGGTGGCATAACTAATGTCCCTAATTTTATACTATTTTCTTGTTTAAGTTTTACCTTTTTGAGTTGGTTTAACATTAACTCAGATTTCCTAATTACATTATCAAGTTCTTTTAGATACACAGCCGCCCTTATCTGCACACATCCCACTCTATTCTTTTTATCCCCTACATCAGCCACGGGACCCTGATAAGTGGTCGTAACCTTAGTTAAATCAGGAAGTTTAAGAGAATTCACAGCACTGGTTTCTTTAAGATCATTATATATGGACTGTGCATAGCTTTTGAAGGCATTACTTCCCTCCTCTGACCCAGTTACGTCAGCTGCTGTTGTTTGGTCATGACCCGTAATTGCCTTATATAATAATCGATAGGCATCGTTAGCATTTTGAAGTGTTTTTGCATCGCAGGTTACTTTATCATATAACTCTGGATAGATGTCAACCGCAGGAAAAGGGTTTCCATGTATATCAAAATTTGGATTTGCGGCGTCTTCTGTAGTTATACAAGCACTAACTGTTATTGTTTCTTCTTCTTGTTTGTATGAGTAAATTTTATCTCCTCCACTTTTTATTAAATCTGATATAACTAATGTCCATCTTGACTTAATCTCTTGGAGAACAGTAAAAGCATAATTCATATCATTATACTCAAGAGTCCCTTCATCATTAGAGTATGCGTCCATTTTAGCCGCCATATCAGCAATATTAGAAGTATAGGTACCTATAGTCATTGACCCTTCTGGCCATGGTAAACTTGGATCCTTTCCACCTGTGGTGTTATGATAATGCTGCATCATATCAGGACCAACATCGGCGTAAATAGCAGGAATATCTGCCAAATAAGTGAATGTAAAACCAATAAACTCACAAGAAATATTAAAGTTACCAGTCTCGGCGTCAAATTTAGAGTTAAATTTTATTAGGTGGAGTTTGTATGCAATCCCTTGACCATAGTATCCTTTAACAGTTAAGGTGAATAAAGGGTAAGGCATGTGGAAGAAAGCGGCATAAGGAGAGTTTAGTCCTGGTTCCATTAATGAAGCCCCTCTAATGTCGGTGAAGTTTATAAATACTTGAGGTTCAAAAGAGGCGTTTAGTTTTATAGAAATGTCAGTTATTCCAAAAGTTTCGTTTGGTTCTCCTGATTTTTGAAAACTACCAAACGAATCCTGGTGCACATTACCTCCATCTTTATTCTTCATAAATCCTGAAAGTCCTCCTATGTTCGTCCAGGATGTCCCCATACCTCCATAATTATCTTCAGGTAATTGGTTAGGTTTTGGCACAATAAATCCTATATGTTCTCTACGTTGATTTTGTGAGGCTGAATCATCAACAATAACACTTCTACCTGGAAGTATTACTTCTAGGTCTGCATACATAATTAAATCCTCAAGTGGTACACTAACAGCACCACTACTTATGTTATTGGGGTGTGGAAGATTTGCCCGTCCTGATATATATTTTCTTAGTTCCTCATTTGGATCAATTAATTGTATTCCCATGTTTATCCATTTAGTTTAATATACCTATTTACGGCATCTTCATATTCTTGTAAAGTGTCTTTGAAGGGAAATGGGATTCTTATCACGTCACCATCATTAATAGTGAACTCTAGCCCTCCTTGATCTCCATTAGCTAACATTATTAACCAACCATGTAAAGAATTTCCATAATATTTTTGACTAAGTTTATCAAAACGAGTTACCCCCATTTTATATTTTTCAAATTTATCTGTAGTTTTTTCAGATAGTTTTATAAAGGGTATGGGTTTCGCTCTATTCCCCGCTCCAGTCATTTTGTAGTATCTATTATAATATAAACTCATATTTTATTTACGGGTATAGTATTCTTATTCCATCATTACCAACAGTTTTACCTGCTACAGGATCACTTAAACATGCTTCAAAATTGGGATTATTATAGGGTTCCCCACTATACTGATCAACACAATAGTCTATAGAGACATGGGGACACGGAGATGTTCCAGCCGCGTCATCACAACCATTTTTAGCAAGATATTGCCCTGCGTTTGTGTCAAACCAACCTGAATAATAAGTCTCTATCTTATTTATTGCCTCTTTAATTATATTTTTTAATGGTGCACATCCAGCTGTTTTATCGGCCACACATCCTGACTCATCAGTAAACACAGGAATATGGTGAGTTACACCATCTCCAATCCCTATTGGTGTTACAGGATTTCCAGCAATTCCTACCGATAAACCACCACTTTCATACCAATAACTTAGTTTATATTGATTTTCTACCCCAACTCTAGTTAATGAAAAACTAAATTTTAGTGATGATTCAAAAGCAGAGATATCGCCTGCGCTATAATATTCATCCTGCGGACCATTATTATAGAATCCCATTGTTCCCATAGACCCCATATATCCTTCCCAAAGTACCTCATCTTCTGTAGTATCGGTTTCTGTACCATCACCTGATTCTGCTCCTGTTGAATCAAAAAAGTCGGAATTGGTACCAGTAGTATCAAAATCGTCCTGAGCGTCTGGCTCACATTTACAAGTATCTGGATTAAAAGTTTCTCCCTCGACACATTCAACAACCACACAGGGTTCCTCTTTCACACAACATGCTTCATTAGTTGTTCCCGCAGCATGACCCGGTACGGTGCCATCACATGGACATCCTGTTGGTGGCTCTTCATCAATTATCGTAACCTCTTTATTAGGTATAGTTGGGTTTGATCTATCCATCTCACATAATTCAGTATTAGCAAAGTAATTGAATGAGACAGCATTTTGTAGTTGTGATATTGGTCCTGCTAAACTCATACCCCCCACAATAAAGAATTGCATTGAGACTCTGACTATCCAGGGTTGTGCCCCAATACCTTCAGGATTTAAGTCCCAAAAAGGTTGTTCATAACTAAAATCAATGTTATTTATCACGATTTTACAATGATAATAATCACCTAATCGTAAGACACATATAGGTGGTCTTCCAAAAGACATATTATTAGGACCGACACTTCCCTCTAGAGATGGTCCTGCTCTTAAACATTGGTTTAGGAATGTCATTCGTGAATTAAACGCACAAGGATGTATCGAGTGGAAGGCTGGGTGAAAATTCTTTATGTTGTCTTTATAATTATTAAACGCAAATAAGTCGTTTTCTTCTAAAGCCTCAAAGAAAGTACCGTCTGGAATTCTAGACTTTCCAGCATCTGTATAGTTAGTTCTTACTGTTGTCTTTCTTTCTTCGAACTCCGCGGCCACTTGTTCTTTCGCCTCCTCAGAAGCGAGATCAGGATTTAACTCTAACTTAATCGTAACTGGAAGAGCCGGAATATGTGAAGGGTATTCACCAGAATCAGCCACATCTAACAAAATATCGTCATAATTAGTTTCACCACCAAAATCTATTTTATATCTACCTTCTGGTGGGGACTCATCACTATACCAAGTCTGTGTGGTAGTGGTGGCACTTTCTGCTGCCACTACTATTTTGTTAATTTCTCCTATAAACCCCAATGCCCTAGTAGGACCACATTTTGTTGCGTCTTTGTTTATTATTTGTATCGCCTCCTCTGAAAGGGGAGTAGGAAGATTCATAACTTCTGTGAACCATTCTCCATTTGCCGCTTGGTAGTCTGTTATTTGGTCCATTCCATAATCTCTTATTGGGGCTTTATAATAAGTTACAACAATCTGATATCTCTTTCCCTCATCAGTCGCTAAAAAATTTCCCATGTCTGATATTTTTGTCTTCGCCCCAATTTTAGATACCCCTCCTCTTGTTTTTAATGCGGTATTTTGGGTATACTGGTATTGTCCCTGCCATAATTCACCACATGACGAACATTCATATGATCCTTCCTGGTCTGGCGAATAGGGCCAATTCCATAAAGATTTTGACCCTATTTCTGTACATCCACTAAAATAATAAACTGTTGTTGGTATTGTATCAAAAGACATAGGAACTGCACCAACTGGAGGTAATTTACTTGAAGCTTTTTCTGCTCCAGCATCTACCACTTCTTTCATATCTGCTTCAAATTTCTTATTTCCTACCCATTTACTATCATCTAATATAACATCTCTAAATTTTTCATCAAAATCTTCCCCACCAAAAAATTGAGCAGCTTCCATGTCTGCATCATGCCCATCAAACTCCGGTACTATACTATCTAAAACTTCTGGATAGTCTGTAACCATCATAAAGTTCAAGTTACCTTGTCTAAATGAATTCTTATAAGTAAAAATAGGTTCCATTCTCCCTAGGAAGTCTGTCTGTGTCCAATTGGCACTACTGTTTTCAGTCCAACTTTCAATATACGGTGGAAACCACATTAATCTCCCTCCGTTGGGTCCAATTTCATGAGAAGCAAGATTTTCAATTGCGTGATCTTTCCAAGCTAAATTCTCTAAAGAAAACATAAAGTTTTTTGTGTCGGTTCTACTGTTAGGTGCTATATGTGCTCCTCCTACATCATTTATAACACTACCCCCTTTACTCCATCCCTGACCTTCTTTAATTAATCTTTGGTGTCTTATGAGTCCGTCATATCTAGAGTAATTCTTCGGTTTTTCTCCCCTAGACGCGTTATATCTATCAGTTCTTATCCAACTTCTAGCATATGGTCTTTTACCGTCATTACTATAACTATCTATACCTGAACCTCTACTTAGTGTTCCTCTTGCTGTTTTGATATATGTCGTGTCTTGTCTTATACTGTCCCCTACATTAGTGTTAGTTGCTGTAGTACCTGAGGATGATAAATTAACTATTCTTTGTGTGTAGTTTAATATACCTATGTTCCCTACATCCATCGCTCCATACCCACCTGAAAGGCCAGCAAATTGAGTTGGTACCCAAGTATCCATGGCCTCTACTCTTTTTGATCTTACCTGATCAGCAAAATCATCAAACAAAGCCATCCCACTTCCAAAGTTTACATCAACTACTGGGTCTAAAACCCCTCCAGCATATCTGGTTGGGTCTAACTCTGCTAAATTTAGTTGAGCAACAAAATAGTTAGTGTTTGATTTGGGTTTACGTGGTCCTGACTGAACCCAAGCCAGTGTTAAATAGTCATTATTTAGAGACACTGTCCCTTCAATAGAATCAATACCACCAACACCATATCTATTAGAAAGATACATATTATCTGACGTAAACTTATTTCTTAGTAAAAGAGCGTCTCTATTTAACCTACTCCCATACGACCCTAAAATCCATTGTTCTAATATTCTAGTATTCTGGATTAGTGTTGATGGTGAGTCTGAATGGCCGTCATTATACGGTTGTAAAGGAGTATAGAATGTTTTGATTCCTGACCCATCTGGCGCTGAAGCATTATTAAATTCATATCCTCGTTGGTCAATCTTTAACCCATAAAAATGGTTATCCAGTCTAGTGAGTTCTAACATGGTCGCATCCAATCTCATAAAATTACCATCAAAATCTGGAGAGATAAATAGATCATACATTGTGGGGTTATTCCTAAACCACGATAATGGATTATTAGCTGGATTTTGATCTTGTGTTTTGGTAATTATGTCTAGTGCATCACTGGTACCACCTGGTCCGTATTGAGAAATATAGCTAAAATAATTAGTTGTGTTTCGTTCTCTGAACGGAGGGAGTATTCCAAAACTATCTGGGTCATAACTTTCCGAAACCGGTGTACCCATTGATGTTATCGCCTGATAATAGTCCTCCCCATTCTTATTGTATTCCAATTCACTACTAAATAAATTTATCTCACATAGAGTAGATGATACGATAGGAAATATGTAGGGTGGTAACTCACATTCTATATGTGGCATAGCACTACCCCCAATACCTGTTGCTGTGTCAATATTTAACACTCCAAGGTTTGTGTCAGAATATGTTGGTCCGTCATTTGAACCCATATTTACCCCACCATCATAATAAAATCCGGTTTGGAAATACGTGTTAGCGACAATACTATTCTGTAAAAATTCATTGTTGGTTTCCTCAAACTGAAGAGAGGACTCCTGGAGCATTTGTACGTTTTGTTGGAATCCGTCTTCGGTGATTACATTAGGCAAGTTCCTATTTAACAACCAACTTCTAAGTTCAGATGTTGTTGTCGCTGCAGGTATTCCTTGAATTGGTGCGTTATCTATGTTAAGTCCCATAATGTCCTTTTAGAATAAATATTTTCAATTAACTTTTATATTATATTATATAATAAACAATTTATTATTGTTGTTTACCACTTACTCCAGCCTCTAAATCTATTCTGTTTTCTATTTCTTTTGTTAGGTCTCTAAGAAATCTACTATCACTTAGTAGTATTTTTCTTAATCCTCCTTCTCCAACTACATCTACAGATAATTCTCCTCCTATATCCCCTTCAACAAGTACTCGTATTGGATTTGATTTGGTATTTGTAATTAACTCTCCTAGTCTTTCTAATACTTTGAACGCCCCTCCAGTATTAGTATCTCCTAAGCTTTTGAGTCCAGATCCTACCCCCTTAAGATTCTGTGATAGTAGTTGTGCTCCTTCTCCCGCAAGTTTCATAGTAGGTCCCATCGAACTTAACCCCCAGAGCACTCCCATAGCGGCAGCCCCTCCAATCGCACCGAATGGGGTTATCATGGCAAGACCTAACCCCGTTATAGCAAGTGCTAAAGCTCCGACACCGGCAGCGATTAATAATAATTCTACTCCGACTCCACTAACACCATCTAATTTAGCTATCTCCCCTACTAACGTACCCATACCATACGCGGCTAACCCAATACCCGCACCTAACATCAAGGCGGCGGCTCCAATCGCTAATAATACCACAACAGCAGCCCACATGGGAGGTGTCATCGCAGTCATCCCAAAAGCCATCAATCCAACAGCAGCAAGCGCTAAGATACCAACCATTGCTGTCATAGACCACATAATAGTACTAATCATACCATTAAACGATTCTAGATGAGTAACCGGTAGAGTGGCCACAGATTCTGCTAATGAGGAAAATCCTTGTGTTACCATATAAACACCAGCACCGACAAACATTAACGCCGCCCCAATAGCGAGAATTACCGCAGCGGTTCCCATTAGTCTTGACTTCGTTCCTTTTCCTGCTCCTGCCAATTGAGACCCTGAAGCTCCTCCCATCATAGTGCTTTTGAGTCCTCCTCCCGCGGCTGAAGAAATAGACATAGCTTTTCCTGCTGCGGTCCCAAAAATACCTCCTGCAATAGTCATAGCTTTATACGCAAACCACGTACCTAGTGCTATGGTTATTCCAGTAATAGCTCGTTTACTCCATTTTCCGAGGTCAGCAATCCAATTTGAAAACCTCTTTGCCCAACCCCCTAATATCTCCATTAATGGTAAAAGAGTTAGTCGTAACATATTAGCAATAGCGTCGAAATTCTCTTGGAATGTCATTAAATCTTTTGCTCTCTGTTCCAGAGTTATATTATGGTCACTCAACTGCTTCATCATAGTTGGTGTTATCTTCGAGATGTCCATAAGTATCTTTTCTCCCTTTCCTCCTAGGACTTCCATTTGGAATCTACCTCCATCACCCATCGTGGCCATCTGTTGTATCATGGACCTATCAGTATCACTAATATTTGCCCGTATTTGGGAGTCAATCATCCCAGTCTTTGATTGTAGACGTGCTTGTTTTGCTAAATCCTCAAAACTTACTCCTGTAATTTTAGCTAATTCTCTTAATCGGTCAAGGTCTGAGGCGGCAATATCAAATTCCCCTGTTGCTTGATTAAAAAATGCTGTCCATTTTGTTGCACTCATTACTTCCTGTACGAAACCTGCCATATCATTTCTGGCCATATGCATCAACTTAAAGGGATCTCCAAGTTGTCCAAAGGAACCTCCTAAGACTTGTAGTTGTGCGGCGGCCTCTATTGCCCCCTCTGGACGGAATACTTTTTCTGCGAATCCAGCGATAGATTCCATGTTAGTTCTGAATCTTTGGGCCTGTTCAGTAATCTTTTTAATATCATCAAGTCCCCCTTTGAATCTAAACCTGGAGGCAAGCCCAATATTCTTTGCAAAGGCTTTACTGAACTCATCCGCATCTAACCCTATCTTCCCAGCGTAATTATAAATCCCCGCAACTAGTTTCATTGACTTTGCAGATGAATATCCGAACTCATCAAGTAATCCTATTGTATTACCAATATCTGGTACTAACTTAACAATCTCCGCAATATTTTCGAAGTTTTTCGCTGACTGGATTAGATTCCTACCCGTTGACCTACCTATATCTTTTTGGACTTTAGCCATTTCTGACCCGGTTACCCCAAATCTAGCAGCATGATCAGCGGCATCTAGCATGTTACTCCTCAATATTTCTGAATTCCCAGCAGATAACCCCATAGATTGGGTGGTCATCCTTATCCCTTTATCTATTTCTAAATAATAACTTTTAAGTTTCTTAACACTAAATAATTCTTTATTTAACGAAACTATTTGTTTCTGAACCTCATTTCCAAGTGCTTTTTTAAGGGATAGTGTTTTTTTAAGTCCGTCTCGTTCTCGTTTTTGTATATCTAAACTTGATTCACTATCAGCATTATACGTTTTTAACCAACGAATTTCTTCTTGTATTGCTTTTTTTCTATCTTCTCCCGCCTTTGCTGCTTCCTTCTCTAGTTTAGCGATTTCTTTCTTAGATTCAAGAACCATCCCTTCGGTATAAGCAATTGTTTCTTCAACAGCTAATAATTGTTGTCTCGACTTAAGATGTTCTTTTACTCCATTGTTAACCCGTTTTTGGTTATCAATCATCCACTGTAAGAGACCTCTCTGCTGTTCTAACTCTTTTATCTTATCCGCACCTGTAGCACCATCCGCCATCGTCTATTGTTTTCTTTGAATATCTTCTATTGTTATATTTAATTTTCCTAAATTTTCATCTCCTGCAATAACTTCTACTTGATATGGAAAATTAAATATAACTTGGTCATCTTCTTTATCAAATATGAATTTTACTTTCTGGGAATCAAAATCTTGATTCATAAAATCACTACTATTTATTCGTCTGATTTCAAATCCGTTAAATAACATACTCACTACATAAACATAGGATTTATATGCTTTTAGCATATCTGTAGCTGGGTTTGACTTTAGGTGGTTAATTGGTTCAACGTCTATAATCATAGTGACATGAAATGTTTTGTCCTTATCCCCATAGTTTGATGCAGATGGGAAAACATAACCTTCTCCTTCCTCTTCTTTCTTATCTGTTTTCCCTTTGGTTGTTGTTTTCTTAGGTGTATTGTTTCCTTTATTTACGAATCGTGAGTTTACATCTACGATTGTAACATCATTTTTACCCGTGTCCGTCTCTCCCACCTTTACCGTACATGGATATGTCCGTCCAACATATAACTCTGTTTGTTCTTTTGCTAATGTTATAGACATTTCATTCTCCCTAAAAATCTCTAGTTCCTCTTTTAATATTAACTCTCCATAATTTATGTTATATTGTGGATAATCTTTTTTTAATTTTGATAAAAATGCGTTTAAGTATATTACAAACCTTATCATATCCTCATCCTGTAAAGACTTACTATTCTCCTTAAAAACTTTCTGGATTTTTGGTTTTATTATATCTAATAACTTTTTTCTTTCTTTTTGTATTTGTTGGTCCAAGACTGCCGTCATCTTTTTATCCTTTTTCATACTATTTTTAGCCGCCTTAAGTTTCATTAATTGTGTTAATGTCTCCTTATATCCCTCTAATAGAATATCTTTAATATTAAGAAAGTGATGTTCCTTTACAATACCCTCCTCTGTGTCCAATTTAGTTGATTGGTCTGTAAAATTTATTTTATACTCGGGAAATTCTTTTTTTAATCTTCTTAGTACTGGTCTGATATTCTTTCTAAAGTATATAACTAGAGGGTCTTTACTATCTAAATTAATCCCAACTTGGTTAAATAGGTCGACTAGCTTCTTATTTCTACTTTCTTTAGTGGTATAGGTATCACCTGTAACTACTTTATCATCGTCCTTTTTCTCACCTCCTTCTGATGTTGGGGTATCAACTAGTATTGTATTAGTTGCTCCCACAAATGTTGCGTTTTTAGTACTAAAAGACTTACCGGCTAGTATCTTACTATCTCCTATTATTATATCCTTCCTAAATGAGTAAGTTAATCCAAACGCTTCGGTACCATCAAAATACTTTAGTACCATATGATTTATAAAACCTTGTGATATCGGGGTATTTCCTATCAATTCTCTTCCCCTTGCTACTCCACCTGCCGCATTAACAGCACTACTTGCGGCCGCAGTAACGTCAATACCACCTGGACTAGTCCCCTTTTCTGGGTCTAACTCCCATGTATTTGGACTTGATTGTGACCCAAAAATACTACTTCCGATCGTGCCCGCGGCACTAAGACCACTCCCTAAATAGTCGGCAACACTATCGTCATACCCCGCTTCGGTAATTAATTTAGATTTGATCCCCATCAATTCTTTAATACGTTTATATTTTCTTTCTTCAGTTTTCAAGATACTAATGTTTTATTATAAATATCTAGCATAAAAAAAAGAGGTGTTATCACCTCTTTGATTTAGACTTTCTTTCAGCTGCCTTTTGTGCCTTTTGTTTTTCTTGTAGTTCTTTCTCTAATTCACCTATATAAATTAACCTTTCATATATCGGCATTATCATTACATCAGCCCTAGAAAACCCACAATGATGTACTAAGATGTAGATTTGTTTATAGAGTTCAGTTTTATAACTCGATGTTAGGCCAAAAAAATCTGACTGTAATCGGAACGAGAGCGCGAAAGCTGGCACCTGAAGGAGACTCCACGTCTGCCCTCAGATCTATTCCAGGTTCGATATCATCCATATATTTTCTTAAATCTAATGAATCTCCAGCTGGCATGAATTGAACAAATTGTTCAATATAACTTTTATTTGTGTCCCCTTCTATTTCTACTATCTGTAGTGATAATCTAGAAGTTAGTAACTTTGATACTTGAGCTTTTAGTAATTTTTTTCTTTTCTCTTCTGATTTGATTAGGTTTTCTTCATCTTGTGATGTTAATAATCTAAACTTAATATCTTTTTTTGATCTTTCTAGATGAAAGGTAAATAACCCTTGTTCGTTGGGAGCCACTCCTAGTTGTTTTACCGGAAGTTTAGATAGGTCGACTTCTGTTTCAAATTCTTCTCCTGTGTCTGGGTCAGTTAAACTAACTGGATACATCTCCCCATAGGCTGTTGATCTTAAAAATACCATAATCGCATTTCTATCACCTACTAATAAATCTTTGGCTTTTAATTCCTTATCTTTAATTTTACGTTCAAGTAAAACATCTAAAACTTTTCCTGATTGTACTAAGTTTGGTGACGTAAGGATATTTTCATCCTCAGCTGTCATGTATTCTATCTTAAGTGTCCCATCTGAACCAGGATATAACAATCCTTTAGAAGGAAGTTCAATGACATCAAAAGGTACTACAAATTCGGTTTTATTTTCTGACATAACTTTTTTTTTAATGTGTTTATTTACTATATATAATGTAAATTAATCCTTTGTAAACAATTAAGGACCTAATAATAGGTCCTTAATTAAAATATATTTTTATATTAATACTGATTAGTACTTTAAGATTGCTCTGTCAAATCTTAATGTTGCCGAAACATCTGCTAAATCGTCTCCACTGTAATCTAAATCACCAAAATTAACATTAGTTAACATAGTACCTCTTAATTCCCAGTTTTCAACAATAGCCCCTGTTGGGTCTAACATGAATAAGTCTACTTTCTTTTTGTAACCCGCAGCATAACCCATTCTACCTGTTACTGATTCTGCGTGTAATCTAACCCATTCCATTAATGCTTGTGATGAAGACGGTGCAATAGGGTCTCTAAAGGTAACATCGATTGTTTCCCATTGGAATTGACCAGCTACAAATGTCTTAGTATTAAGAAATGGTATTTCAACCTCATTAATTGTTATTGACGGTCTAGCCGCACTAGATACAATCCATTCTGCTATACCTAAGTCAGATGGAAATTTCATTATAAACCGATTCTTTCTTTTTGGTTCGTAAGGAACCGGCATTTTCATTAGTAAGTCTGCCATTTTTCTATTTTTTTTTAATTTGTATTATTATATTGAATACATCTATAAATATATCTAAATATAAAATTATCTAAGTTGTGTGTACTATTAATTTGTTTTTACCTTTTTCAGAGGTATCATACACATAAAACTTAATTTCTGGATGTTCTTTAGAAAGGTCTTTTTCTATTTTATTTATCACTTCCTTAATATTTTCTACATCATCATCACTAAACCCTATAGCCATTTTATTATATTTATCCCTATCCATTCTTTCAAATGATAGTTTCACATTTTTAACAAAATTGTCTAGAGCTTCTGCCTTAGCCTTTGTTATGTTAGTGTCTCTATCTCTAAAAGAAACTGGATAATAGTAGTTGGACTCAATATATTTGTTTATTATGTCTTCATCACTACCAGTAAAATCATAGTTATCTTCTATACTTTCTACCATCTCCCCCTTTTCTTCATCACTAAACACTTCTTCTATTATCAATAGAATTCCTTTTTTAAGAGCCTCTGGAGACGTTGGTCTAGCGGTGATAATAGAAATTGTCTTACCTTGTAATAATGCTTCCTTAAAATCATCAAAACTAGGTGCAAAATCTCCCTTTGAAATGCTTTCTTGGACGTTATCTAAGAATGTTTCGTCGTTATCGAACTCAATAAACGCATTTCTTAGTTTATTGTCGGGGTATCTGTACTCCGGAGAATCTTTTATTTCTGCATATTCACTAGTAGTTATTCTAACCTCTTTCCACCCATCACCATCTTTTTTTTCCATATATACCATAGTTGGCATATGTAGAATATTGTCATCCCAATCAAAACTATACGCTCTCATTGTTATTTCAAATAATAATCTTCTACTCATAATAATTAACTCACATCATTAAATGAGACGCTTGTTGGTGTGATGTTGAATTCTAACTCGATAAACTCTAAAGTTCTAGTTGGTTTAACAAATATCTTTCCAGTTAATGTATTGGTATCTAGTTCTGTTACATCATCATTTAGTTGTACTTGGAAGTCGTTTAACCCTCTATCTCGTCTTACATCTTCTAATATTGGATTAACTAGTGCTAAAAATTGTTGTCTAACAATGTCATCATTTTGTTCAAATATTAATTGTATTGCAACTTGTTTAATCCTTGTACTAAGATATAACATTAGTCTTCTAACATTAATTCTATCTAGTGCAGAAGCGGTTGATTGAAGTGTTTTTTGTCCCCAGATAACAACACCTATACCATTAAATGTGGCAATTGGGTTTAGTCGGGCTTCATACAAGTCGTCTCTATTGGTTTGGGATAGTTTAATTCTGGCTCTGTCTACCTCCATCATTCCTCTATTGTATCCTGCTGTGGCAAACCATGGGAATGATACATTATCTGTTTTTGCCATATTCCTAACTATATCAGTTGTTGGTGGTAGATATATTCTAACATTATTCTCTTTGTCATTATACCTCGCCCATGGCCAATAGGTAGCAACATAACTACTATTTAACGCCGCGTTCTCTAAATTTGTTATTGCTCCATCTACAGTTTGATTGGTTGGGTTTGATGAGGTTACTACATATAATGAGTCTCTCTTATCATTTTCTACCATTTGAATGGCTTTATTAACCAATACTAAGTTATTAGTGTAGTCAATTCCTGGAGTGGTTATAAGACCACTTGGTGTGTCCTCAGGGTTAGATAATTTTCTCATTGCATCATAATAAGCGTAGTAATCGGTTACCTCACAACTAGATGTTGTGAAACTCTGATTGTACCAGAAAGCGTCGTAGTTAGTTTTACCTATTATATCTAAATCTGTATTAGTTCTAGTTAATCTATATTCATCCCATCCATCATGTCCTCCATAAGGTAATACAGTGAATTTAAGATAATCTTTATTAGTATAGTAATTACCAACTTCACCTCCTAAAGTACCACCACTAGTATAAAAGTTATAAGTTCCTACATTATATTGAGTTGCGTCAGCGGTAGTTAAACCCGACACTCTTTTATCAAAGTGAAAACCTTTTGTTTTACCAGTCCATAAGGTACCATTAGAACCACATTTATATGGTGATGTTTGTGTTAAATCCCCATTTAATCCTTTATAATCAAAATAATCCTGGTCAAGTCCTGTCTTTGAAGACCATCCCAAATATGTTTTCCGGATATCATCGGCTACAATATCATATGATAAATTATAAAATGGTTTAGGTGCTATATTACCATACCATCCTGATGGTTCTGTAATTTCCGCTTCTGCTGGTGGGTCCATGTAGACTTCGTTTGAGTGTGTGGATCCACTGTAGTTTCTTATTACGTACCCTTCAAATCCTGATGGTAGCGCATCAACTGGAGCGTTTTCATCAAATTCAACCATAATATATTTAGACCTAACAGCATATTCTCCGTTCTCCGTACCTATTTTTTTACCTATATAGTTTTGACTTCCTGGATTCATCATACATTTAGTGTATGCTTCCACAATTCTCTGATTAGCATCTGAATCAGAGAACTCTCTAACAGTTAAGGTAAATGTCTTATTCATTACATCAACATCCTGAATTGATATTTTAACTGATTCGTTTGCTTCGTTACCGTCCGCAATTAATATAATTCTAAATAATCTAAATAGGTTCTCCCCTCTAATCTCTGATACAATCCAAGGAGTTGTTGGTCCTTCAACCGCTCCTAATGGTTGCCAATCTTCAGAATAGTTTGAGTAGGTTACCCCTGCTGTTATTTCACTTCCAACCTGACCAAATCTAAGATTACTAAAAGTAACTGCTGACGCGGCTAACTGTTTTAATGTGTTAGGATAAAGTTCCTCAACCCACATATGTGTATTCTTATCGTGTTTTTTTGTACCTAAAACTCGTGGTAAATATTTTTGAGATGTTGGATCTAAATTAACTTCGTAATTAAAACTCCCCCCAAACGCGTTAGTGTATCCCGAAAGATAAAAATCTTGTTTGTAGTTAGTGGTGTTTATATCAACAATCCTCTTGGACCTACACCCCACGGGTGCTGGTATCGTTCCATCACACACAGCGTTTGTAATACCAAATGAAGGTGACGCGAAATCTGTAACCCCTGGAGGGTTTATATCTCCAGCCACATTAGCAGCGAATACATTACCTGAATATTTTCCTCTACTTCTTAAAGTAGCTATAGACATATCTTGAGTTGCGGCACTCCAAGTGTATACAGTTCCAGTTGTTTGTGCGGTCCACCCTGTAGTACCTCCACTATGGTAACCAATATGATTTCCATATCTCCAATTAAATTGTAGTGAAGTTCCTGTAACTGGATATCCGATTGGTTGTATCGTCCTAGCACCGGTACCAGCATTAATTAGTTTATCTGGGTCTAAAGGTGATTCTGAGTTGTCAGCTGGGTCATATACCGAAATAGCTGGTCCCCAATTAATATTAGCAAAAGTTGTTCCGTTTGATTGGTCCATTACTCTCGTACACTCAAAACCTGTATTATTTGTTGCGTCTGTTGCACATGCATTAGCGTTATCTATTGATGGGTCTCCTCCAGTAGAGTGGTTGGTTGTGATAACAAATGTTCTACCACTTAATAAATTCATAGGATATGGTGTTAACTCTGATACCCAAGGTTTACCTCCTGTTGTGTACCAATTACCACCAGTACTACCAGTTAAAACCATTTTACCGGCTCCTCCATAAGTGGTGGCAGAATAAATCATCATCATTTTTCGGGATGAAGGGTAATCAAACATATACCCATCTGGGTTAGCGTTATCAGCGTTTGTAAATTGTGCTCCGTTTACCTGTCCTTCTTGATTGGCGTTAAAACTGTACCCCCATGTTCCTCCACTTAACATACCTGGTTGGCCAAATCCGGCCCCTTGCGTAGGAGCTGCATAAGTAGCACTCGAACCATTTATTAAACTAGTATTATTAATTAATGTTCCTGTTGGTGAAATATATGGTATACCGGTACCTCCTAGTTGATTTGGTGATTGTGATACGTAAGGGAACCCTGTACCAAAAGCTCTAAATACATTATCAAAAGTAGGTACATAGCTTACAATTATGTTCCAAGCATTACCCGCATTAAAACCAGCGTATCCTAAGGCTCTAACTGCCCACATGGAGTTAGATTCACTTAGAAAACCTTTTGCGATATAAGATTGTTCATATTTTGGAATTGTGGTTCCTGAAAAAACTGTCGTATTTAACCCGCCGAAATAGGTTTGATATTCATTATAAGTTTCTACAAATATAGGTTGTTGTGCAGGTCCTTTTAGTGTTTCTCCGACACTTGCCAAAGTTGTTGCACCTATACTAGGTGTACTAAATGTAAGTTCTCTTTCGGAGGTATACACTCCTGGGGATATTGAAGCTTGATTCGCCATCTATGTTAAAAGTTTTAATCTATGTTATATGTCGTCAAAACTTGTTGCTGTCGGTGTGATGTTAAATTCTATTTCAATAAACTCTAATGAACGAGTTGGTTTAATAAAAATCTTACCTGTCAACTTGTTTTGATCGATTTCTTCTGGGTCGTTAGAAAGAACTACCTTAAAGTCTGTTAATCCTCTATCTCTTCTAATATCTTCTAATATTGGATTAACTAAGCTTAAAAATTCTTGTCTTACGATTTCATCATTTTGTTCAAATACTAATCTAACCGCAACTGCTGACACTAACTTTCTCGCTCTAAGAAGTAATCTTCTCACATTAATTCTATCTAATGCTGAAATAGCTGTTTGTAGAGTTTTATTACCCCAGATAACAGGTCCGGTTGCTGTAAATGTCGCGATTGGGTTGATTCTAGCCTCATATAGGTCGTCTCGGTCGTCTTGTGTTAGATTCCTTCTAACCTTATTGGCTTTTACAATACCTCTATTGTAACCTGCCGTTGCAAACCATGGGAAAGCTACATTATCAGTTATCGCCATATTTCTTAATACTTCACAAGTAGGTGGCATGTATAGTCTAACATTATTTTCGGTGTCATTGTATTGTATCCATGGCCAGTAAGTAGCAACATAATTACTATTAAGACTCGAGTCTTCTAATGCATTTACCGCTGATTCAATACTTTGGTCTTTGTAGTTATCTGCTGTAAGAAGGTATAAAGAATCTGCTCTATCATCCTCAATCATATCAATAGTATCATTAACTAATGTTAAATTATTGGTATAATCAATTCCTGGTGTTGCAAATAAGTTTATATCAGTTTCTTCTGGGTTAGCAAACTTTCTTATTGCTGATTGGAACGAATACCAGTCTGAATTTTTATTATAAGCATAAGCTCCTAGTCCCGCTACTGCTGTTGAGCCAGAACCATAGTTTGAAAGATAGTTGGTAGCGTTTTCTTTCCATAAGTCACCATTACTACGTACTGATCTATATGGTTCCCATCCATCATGTCCTCCATAAGGTAATACAGTGAATTTTCTATATTTTTTATTGTAATACAGATTTTTACTAGCTGATGTTTCATTTGAGCTACCAGCTCCGTAATATCCGTTTACAGTATATTGTGATGACGCCCCATAGAATGGGAAAGTACCAACTGATCCTGAGAACCATACTTTATAGTCTCCAGCGTTAGTGTTTTGTAAGAATGTACTTCCTGAAGCTCTTGTATCTAAATGGAATCCATAAGTTTTTCCTGTCCAAGCCGATGCACATACAGTACCCACAGTGTCTTCACAACCATGATAATCGAACATATCTTGGTCATAACCGAATTTACTTCCTAGACCTAAATAAGTTTTTCTGATGTTATCAGCTACTAGGTCATAACTAAGATTATAATATGCGAAAGGTTCTACTCTAGAATGAAGTGCTAAACCATCAGCCGCTCCCGTTCCTTGAGTTTGAGTCCTTCCACTTAGATTACCCCAATTATTTGAACCATTGGTTGTAGGATATCCGTCATATCCACTTGGTACAGCGTCTATTGGACAATTTTCATCAATCTCAACCATTATATATCTTGACCTTAACGCGTACTCTCCATTTAATGTTCCAATTTTCTTTCCTAAGTAGTTTTGACTTATCGGGTTAAGACTTATGTTTTTATATCCTTCTAATACTACTTGTTTTGCGTCTGAATCACTATAGTCTCTAACCGCTAAATCAAATGTTTTATTATCAATATCAATATTAACGAAAGAGAATTTTACGTAATTATTGGCTGTGTTTCCATCTGCTATTGTAATGATTCTAAATAATTTTACTATTTCAGTACCTCTAACTTCTGAATAAATCCATGGTGATTGTGGTCCATCTGGTGTTGCTGTTGGTTGCCATGTGTCTGTATAATTATCCCAACCAGATTTTGCGTTAAACCAAGACATGTCTGTAACAGCATCTAAATAACTATTCGCCGCTGAACCACCCCATTCTTTACCCATTTGTTTAACAGTGTTAATATAGATTTGTTCTACATATAGTCTTTGGTCTGGGTTATTTTGGTCGTAGAAAGGATTAGTTCCTAGAACTTTTGTAATATAGTTATTACTATTTGGATTAAAACTAACTAAGTATCTGTCGTCCGGATCTCCAACACCTGCATATGCTTGTCTTCGAGCGGCTATAGTAAAATCACCTGTTGCGTCAGCCCAAGCACCACCATCAATATTTGCACCAAGGATTCCACTACCTCCAACAGTAAATCCATTTGCTGCCCAGGTTGGAGAAGCAACATTAGTATTAGCAATACCATAACCAACCGTAGGTACAATACCAATTTGAATATTTGGTTGATTGTATGTTGGTCCTGAATAGTATTTTCTAGCTCTAATTACACAAGCTGTTGTTGCAGATAATCTTGATCCATTAGTTGCTTGTCTCACAGACGATGTTGTTGGGTGTGGTAAAGAACCAACACAATCTGTACCACATCCAACACTTAAGTTAATAACTAAAGCTTCAGTTGCATCATATCCTGTACCGCCTAGAACACGAGTTGTCCATAAATTGTTCGATTCACTTAAATAAGCCCTAGCAATATAGGTGGTTTCGTATCTTGGATATTTCGCATCACTAGAGACACAAGGTTGACCTAAACAATACTGGTCTGTTTTTTGTCCTCCAAAATAGGTTTTATATGTATCGTAGTCCCCTACGAATATTGGTTGGTTTGCTGGTCCTCTATAAGTTTCCCCCGCAATACCTAAACGTGTTATACCAACACTAGAAGCAACAAACGAAAGATCTTTCTCTGATGTATAAACTCCTGGTGATACTACTACTTGATTTGCCATGTTTTACTGTATTTTTTAATTTTTGTTATTCTTTGGTTTTATAATAAATACTCTTGTTTTTATCAAAGGTCGAGGGGTTTTTACCATGAGTATGAAAAGAATCATACTTTTTTCATACTTATTTATATATGGATAATCTAAAACGTAATAAAAACCTTAAAATCGATAGTAAGACCCATTCTATCCTAAAATCTTATTGTGATAAAAATGGTCTAAAGATGTTTGCCCTTGTAGAAAAGTTAATAAGGGAAAATTGTTCCTCCACTCGTTATAATAAAAAAGACGATCTTTACAATGACTAAATCTTATTAATGTAACCATGTAAGGTTAGTGTCGCATCTAAACTAACATTAATAAGGTTTCCATCTATATAGAGATAATACCCTGGTAGTACTTGTAGAGGTAAGTTTACTGATGTAAATGTCGCCCCCTCATCTAGACTCAGGTAAAGTCGAGGCCCCCCTACTGGACAATCATCACTAACCTCCGGACAATCCCTAAGATTATCAAAAGTCATTGTTGTTAGTAATGCACTATCTATAACTTTAGTTGAGTTGTCTATGGTTGTTATAGAGGTTCCGTCTAAGGAATCTCCTACATTCCATTGGAAGTTTATTGTTGATTCGTCTGTTCGTCTTCCCGAGTCTAGTCCATCTGTAGCGTTCAAACTTGGTACGATTTTGGGTTCCGTTTCAAATAATGTAATTACTCTTTTTATTGCTGGTGTCACTTCATATTCTTCTTCATCCATAATATAACCTAACATCTGCATTTCAAAACTTTGGATGTAAAATCGTTTCTTTTCAAACTGATCTATCGTACTTTCGTCTCCTATATTTTCTAATATTATTGGGAAATAGTGACCATTACAATTAATGTACTTTTGTCTTGATTGGAATTCTTGCATCACAGCTTTATTGAATTTGTTTATCTCTCTCATTCTATAGGAGAAAAATCTAACCTCGTAAGTTAGATTAACTGCGATTGGTTGTGGTATTTTATAGACATCGACACCAACACCATCCCCGTCATAATTTGGAACTTTCATATAGTCAAACCGTTGTTTCTGAGGTATTGTATATTGAGTAACTGGATTCGTACCAAATTGTATATCTGGGTGACGCACTATAGTTACAAAAGGAATTTGTACATTACGGTCTTTATCAGAAAATTCCCAAGTTCTTGCGAATTCTGCCCACCTTTGCATTGTTAGAAAAAATACCGGTACCTTTTCACCACCTAAAGAAACACTTAATTCGTCTTTAACAAACTTAATAAAGTCTCTGTCCATATCTTCATAAAGTACTCCTTTAGGTACAAAAGTACCACTAGCATTCCATCCCTCTTCCCATAACTCTAGTCTTCTTGCGTGGTTACGAGACTTTGCCTTAAGTTGTACATTCTTTAAGAATTTCTTAGGTATTCCCATAATTAAATTGCTGTAAATTCATTAGGGTCGGCTACTGCACATTCTATTGTTCTAACCGCTCCTTTATAACCAAATATAGTATGTTCATTGTCTGCGTGTATTTTTCCATCATTAACAACAACCCAGAATTTCATATCACTTTCGGTATATCTATAACCTATATAATCCCCATACTTAATATCTACTTCTTTTTCATTTAATTGTTTCTGATAAACATTAAATATTAAATTACCAAAATCTCTATATCGTAATGTTCCATTAGGGTTATACGTAGCGTTCTCCGCTTCTGCGATAGTTAAGTTAACAAGTATTTCCACAGGTGGGTAAAATCTTACATTTTCCGCACCAACCTCCTTATATACATCATCTGTATCTGTCTCCTCAATATCAATACTAAAAAGTACTACTGACATGTGAAGATCGCCCTCCATATATTCTCTACCAAAATCTACCTCTAAATCGAAATCTTGATCATCAAAGAATTTATTTAATCTAGTAATTGGTACTTTGGTTTGTTGGTTTTGTTTGTTTTCCATATACTATAAATACTATTTACTTAGTTATTATTTTTAATTAGCGTTAAAATGCGCGCCACTAATCATTAATAAATAGATTAAATAATTATAATTAATATATATAATGCATGCTCGATCCAAATAGAATAAAAGATTATGTCTCTTTAGTTAAGGACTATAAAGGCCAAAATGATTATCTGATTAATCTAAAGGCTAGATTTAACACATCAAACAGTAGTCCAACACAAAGACAGATAGAATATATTCAACATAACTATAGGAAAGTTCCAGTAACAGTAAACAAAGAAATATGCGTAAGTAATTATTTTGCTTCAAAACTACAAGAAGAACACCTACTAGTCTTTTCTCCCCTTAAGTTTAATGTAGTTAAGATTCTATCAAACATGAAAGACACTTTACATGTTATGGTAAAATTTAGTAAGAATCAAGAAAAGACAACCATGTTGTGGATCCCAAAAAAACATATAGTTAAAGAACGAGTAAAAAATGAGGTTGGGGTTTTAGACTATAGAGGGTATGCTCATCGGCCACCTATGGTACATCAAAAAGAATCCATAACGAAATTATTAGAATATGATAAATTCATTTTATCTGACGACATGGGTCTCGGAAAGACTACTTCCGCAGTTATTGCTGCTCAATTATCTCAATCTAAAAAAATACTTGTTATTTGCCCATCTTCATTAAAACTAAATTGGAAGAAAGAAATCTCTAATTATGAAGAAGAAGATGATATTAATTTAATTATAGGAAAGAAGTGGGGAGAAGAAAAAAAATGGAATATCGTAAACTTTGATATTCTTAAAAATTTTCATTTCCTACCAACAAAAAACAAAGGGATGACCCATACCACCAAAAGTTTAATTCTAGGAGCAAATTTTGATTTAGTAATAGTCGATGAAGCCCATTCTATCAAAAACACCACGTCTAAAAGAACTAAAATAGTTATGGACTTCGTTAAAAATATAAAAAGGGTATGGTTATTAACAGGAACCCCAGTAGCTAATAGACCAATAGACTTCTATAACCTATTGAAAATTTGTAACTCTAAAGTTTCTCAAGATTGGGTACATTTTGTTAAACGGTATTGTGACGCTAGAAGATTTAGAGGAACAGGAGGTAGATTAATTTGGGACACTAAGGGGGGTTCTAATCTTGAAGAACTTCACGAGTATACTAAGGATTGTATTTTAAGAAGAAAAAAAGAAGATATTCTTGATCTACCACCAAAAATTATATCCCCTATTTATCACCAATTAGAAAACGCCTCAGGATACCAAGAAATAATGGGAGAATATAAATCCTGGTCTCTAAAACATGGGCACGCTAATCTATCTCAACATATGACAAAACTGGTAACCCTTAGAAAATTTTTAGCTGAGGAAAAGACAAGACTCACCGCTCCATTCATTAAAGACCTAGTTGATCAAGGTAAAAAAGTTATAATATTTACAAACTTTAATAATGAACAACAAATATTATTTGACCATTTCCAAAAAGTAGCAGTAAGACACAATGGGTCCATGTCTCTTGAAGAAAAAGAAAAAAGTGTTACAGATTTCCAAACTAATGATAAAGTTAGGGTCTTTATTGGTAATATAATGTCCGCTGGGGTTGGTATTACACTAACAGAAGGAGAAGTTGTTATAATGAATAGTTTAGATTGGGTACCAAAATCTCATGTTCAAGCAGAAGACCGAGCCTATAGAATTGGTCAGAATAAAAAAGTTAATGTTTATTACCCTATTTTTGATAAGACGATTGAAGAGATAATTTATAAATCATTAAAGAGTAAACAAAAGAATATTGATACAATTATGGGTGACTATTCAGAAGAAGATATTGTTGATAGTCTTATAGACCAACTTAACTCTATTTAATTTTGTCCCCGTCTGAGGAAAGTATGTAGATAAATTCGTTGTGACACAATAAACTTATACTACTTCCGTTTTCTAAAACCATCTGACCCCACTTCTCATCAATCAACCTATTAGAACTTACGGTAACATTAGCCAATGACTTTATCCTTACAATACCAGATAAAGAATCAGAAATAGTTAATTTAACATTTCCACCCCCACGAGCAATTATAGTTCCGTCATATATTATTTCATAATCACTAGAAACTACTTTTACCTTATCTTCCTCATAAGTTGTTTTGAACGTTGGGTCAACCTTTTTTCTTAATTTAATTAATTCTTTAAGTATTACTGAAGATACTTGTTCATTTTTAACACCTCTTAATGAACCATCATTATTATATTTAGCAAAATCTGTATTAACTTCTTCTACATCTTCAGCAATAAACCCATAACTAACCCTACCTGGAGATTTCTTAAATTCAAATTGTACTGGTTTAAGATCGTATATCCAAGAACTATCATACTCATAATCTATATTCTGTTTTAATTCTCTTAATGACGCAGTAGTTCCAACCTGACCTTCAGACCCTATCATTAATATATCAAAATCTTCATCATTACTCAAAACTCCACCATGTAAAAATACCCCACTTTCAGTGGCTGTACCAGCTGTTAAGCTTCTCTCCCCTATTCTAACATTTAATGCGTCGTCTACCGAAAAACCAACTTTACCAATATTTTGATTGGTTAGTGAACTAGTTATGGTAAAAGCTGTTGTTGCGCTTGTTGTACCACTACCTACAACCATAACTGTGGCAGGTTTGTGATGACCAGTTGATTGTATAGCACCCCACGCACTAGGAGACCATAAAAAAGCTGACTGTTGTGAAGCAACTATAAACTCACCACCAGTACCTAAAGAACTTAATTTAACATTCATTGTATTGGTAATGTTTTCTGTGGCGGCACCATAATTATCGGGCATCTCAATGTTCCACTGATTTAATATCGGAGTATACCACATATGTGGAGTGGTACTAACAGTACTAGAACTCATATAAAATTTAGAATAATAAGGATAACCTACTAAATCACCATCAGTATGAATTGAACCTAATTCTAATGTGCCTAAGATTTTGGTATCACCAGAAAGTACTGCGGTTGTGTCCGGATACTGTCTTAATTGTCTAGAATAATCAACTAATGTTGTAAATGCCATAAGAAACTATATTACATACAGCCCTAGAGGTCTGTATTGTAGGGATTTATTTATCGATTCTGCTTCACTTGCTCTTTGTTCTGTTTGTCCAAAGTTACTCATACTTGTTAATCTTTCTCCCAGCTCTTCGATAAGTTTTGCTTGTTCGTCTTTTCCTTCATCTAACAAGGATTGATAATCCATAGAGACTTCTGCCCCCGGCACATTTAAGGATCCGGAGAACTTACCTCTAATTCGACCCAAAGTTTCTTTTGCTAAACCCAAAAGATATCGACGAACCCATATCTTAGAAGGTAAATTTAAGGATGAATAATCGATTGAGTCTAAAGGAACATCAGATGGTAATTTAATTACGTCAGTATTAGCTTGTAAACAAGCTTCTCTATCTTCCCCCTCACTCTCAGGAACTATCTCATAATATCTATACCACACCTTTCCTTTATATAAGGTGGTGTTTCCCATATCATATGTCCCACCAGGTACTGGCATTATCCAAAGATATCTTTGTCCACTAGGAGCCGCAGTAACTTTATAAGTTAAATCACCCCGTATTAATCTATTTTTTAGATTTCTATCCGATTGTCTTAACAACACATCAAATGCTGGCATCACATAATAAGAACCCATACCGAACTGTGCTAATCCTCCTTCTCCACCAAAACCGGCACCAAAAGCACCACCAACCCCCATAAAGGGATCAATAACTGCTTGGTCTAAACTAGGAGGGGTAAACCATAAAACCTCGTTAAGTTCTCTATTTGCTGGGATTAAGTATTGTTGTTGATTACCAACTAATTCCACAAAATCAGTTTTAAGTTGCCACGGACCTCTTGATTGTAGTCCTACTGCTTTAGAGTAAGCATATGTAAATTGTGTTTCGTAATCAAAATCTCTCGTAGTTAAATTTATTGCGGTGTCCGTCTCACTAACATCTAAACCAATTAAAGAGGGCCATTGATTGTCTACCAACCATTCATACTGGTATTGTACATAATCCTCAACCGCAATGGATAAAAGAGTGTCTAATTGGTCATTAGTCACTTCTACCTTTCTAACGGGAGCTCCTAAACGGTGTCTTGTTTTAGTAAACAAATCTAAACGATCATCTGGGGTAATATTTGTTGCCATAGAAGTATATTCTTTTTATATAAATATCGACGAAATAATAAAACGAATATGAAATTGGGTTTATCTATTTTTCTGAGGCTGTGCTACCAGTGTCACTAGTTGCTAAACAACCTCCTTTTTTTCCTTTACAAGAGTTTTCCATAATTAAGATTTTTTGTTTATAGATTTAGATTTTGTTATTTTTCCTGTGAATATAGTATCCCCAACACGGATCTGTACTTGCTCATCTACTTTTTTTTCAACTATAACCTCTTCAATAACCTCTCTAATTAAAGATTTTAAGTCTTCTTTATTCGAAGACGGTGTTGAAGAAGGGGTGTACTGTTCTACTGTTTCTTTAATTACCTGTTTTTTTTCCCTTTTAGGGTTTATCATGTTTACTAACTCCGGATCTAAATCGGCCGTATTTGAAGCTGGGTCAACACCTGGATTATTTATCATCATTTCTACTACCTCTCTTGGCATTCTTGTAGTTTTAGCATTTTTTAATGTTCTTTGTATTGGTCGTGTTGGGTCTGACGTAATTTGTTGAGTTTGTCCTTGTGGTAAACTACTTAACATCTGAGAAGAATCTACCATACCTCCAGGTAATGGTGCTTGTTTACTCTCACCAAGGCCTTGTTGACTAAAGGTCCCACCGTTTCCACTTGGTCCCATCTGTGTCTCTACGGTATCTAACAAAGCCTTTGATCTATTTAGGACCCCTGCTAATTTATTTATATCTACTGGTGATTCTGCCATAATTAAAATTTTGCTTGTGCGTATATTTTTGTCATATCCTTATCTCCACTCGGGTTATATAAAGGTTTTGGTTCATTAAATATATCACCACTATTCATAAAGTCAACCATCCTATCTACCCTAAATAATCTCCAACCAGGCATAGTATCTGGGGTATCACTCTTTCCTCCTAATTGATACGCTCTTATTACCTGATTATCTCTTTTGGATAAACCATATACATAGGGTTCTATTTCCCTATATCCTGGGTTAGATATTGTGTCTCCTTCATAATATATTGTGCATACATTATGATTGTTTATTGCAGAGATTATTTGACTTCTATTTACAGCCTCTAAAATTATACCCTTAAATAACGAAGTTAACTTCATATTTTAATAGTTCTAAGGATTAGACTGATAAGGATATTCTGTTAATTCTGGTCCAATGTAAGGTGTCTCAGGAGCCATCCCTGTAAGAGTGCCGTTATATGATATCGCCTCATCCCTTTTCTCAATGTCAATACTTGTTCCAACTTGAGCGTCATAAGGTGCTGCGTATCCTCCGACCGCACCACCTGCATAAGTAGAATTTCCTCTACCTTTAGTATCTCCGTCCGCTTGGGCGTTAGGGTGATTGTAACTATAAGCTACCGTCTCATCATAACCGAATTTACTTTGGTTTAATGCAAAAGCTTCATCTCTTTTAGCGTTTGCTACTTCATCTAATGTTTGTGCCATAATTTTTAATTTTTTATTAATTTATTTATTAATTGGGTCATTTCTTTATAGACTGCTCTATTATTGTTTATTGACCTAGCATCACCTTTTATAATTGCTATACTACTTTTGGTGACATTTTTATTATCTCTATCCTTAGAATGAGTCTTCTTAAATTGGTTATTCATTCCTGAATCACTCTTATTTCTTTTATTCCTAACAATATCTCCTCTTGAGCTGTCCAACTTATTATTAACCCAAGTCTTCATATCGTCTCCCCCATTTATTAAATATTCCGAACCCTTCTTATTTCCAGAAAATGAATCAAAAAAATTCTTCAATCTCTTCAACATAGAATAACTCATTGTTCTATCACTAACTATATTCTTAGCCCTCTTATATCCAGCCAAAGAAGTCTCACTCTTATTAAGTTCTTTATTTAATTTAGTAATAACATTATTAGGTACTGTCCATTTATTACCATATAAGTCACTATTCGCCATTTATAGTTGATATTAGAGTGTTTTTTATATTTTGTGGAATCTCATCAAAATCAATACCATTCATTAAGTCATTAATGATAATCACTCTCTCGGCATTATCCCTTTCTACCCATAATTCTTTTACTAACATCACCCATTTAACTAATATGGGGTCTTCGTCAGAATACTCCTCTAGAGTTTTAATTGTAGGTCCCTCCTTAGAGATAACACCATCCTGGAATCTATTTTTTACGATGTCCTCTAACATATCTTTCATCATGTCCTCTTGTTCTTTTATTGGATCATTAGTGAAATAATCCTCAAAAGAGTCCTCCTTCTTGTTTCTTTTTAATATCTCATAAAATTTTCTTGGGTGGCTCTGGAGTTTATCTGCCAATTCAGTATAGGGTTTATTTTCATTATCTTCTCCCCACCATCTTCTATAACCATAAAAATTAGAAGCTCCTTGTCTAGTAAGTTTTTCATACTGATCAGAAGTTTTATCACTACCAAAATCATGATTAATAGTATAGTCTCCAGAAATAATACTTCCGGCAGAATCTATTAATTCCTCTAAATTTTTCTTTTTCATTGCACGTGTTTTATACTATAAATATCAAACCATGATAAAACGTTTAGAAATTTGTATTGAATTACTTATTTTATGTCAGGACTGACATAAGATGCTCCTTTGGGGAACTTTTTATATTATCCCAGAATACCACTTCTCTTTCATCCATCTTCATCAAGTCCTCCATAGTATCTTGATCTTTTTCTGTGAAGGGAATCCCTGAAATTAATTTCATTTGAGTTTTGGTGTAGTATTCTCTAGGTTCTAATTCTCCTTTTTTGTCTACCGATTTTAATACATTATCTCTTATTACTGGATCAAATGAAACCAATAATGGTTTTACTCTCTTATTAAAATTAGAAACGTATCTTGCTTTATTATATTCACCACATAAGTCAGGATTATTATCCATTTGTTCTTTATCTAACATATAGCAATTAAAAGTTAGTACTCCTTTTTTCTTTTGGATGTCACCATGAGAAGCTCTATTTCCGTTATTCACATAATATATTGTGTCACCAAGACTAACCCTAACATTATTTTTTATTACTAACTCCATATGGGCTTGGGAAGGTAATGGGTTACCAGCTTTATTATTCCCTCTATTAGTGTAAGACTTTGTTGTTCTTTTTATTCTGGATTTAGATGCAATTTTTTTAAGTGGAATTTTACAATCGTAAATATTTTGTAGGTGTTCATAATAATATTCTATAAATTCCGGCCCTTTATCATTTAATAACATCTCCAAACCTAAATCAATAAATTCTTTAACATAATCGGGGAGGGCTTTAGATTTAATAGTGTTACCAACAATATCTACCTTTCCGTCTTCTGTTAAATCAGCATAGTTTTTACGAGAAACATTTATTGAGGATTTCCAGAACCCATCTATATCTAATCCCATAACTCCTCTCATGTAAGTGTCGTTAAATTCTGCAACAACGGCTGCCGTTCCACTATATTCTTTATCCTCCTCAACAAAATGATGTACCCCCTTACCAACATACCTATATTCCTTTGTAGATTCTGGTACACTAAAATTACAACCATCTGTATCTAATACAATAGGTACAAATCCCCTATTTTCAAAAAATCTAACCATTAATCTAAGATACATCCTTGCTGTACAAGTTACCTCCTCCCCCTTCATAACATCACCCCAATTAAAAACTTGTGGGGCGGTTAGTGAACCATACATAGAGTTATTAATAATTTTAATTGGTAATTGTTTCGCCTTAAAGAATGACGCCATTTTTTTATCTCCTTCTGCGGCACATTCATTGGCTTTATACTTATATTTGTTTCTAGTATCGTATAGATATTGTAACATGGCATGCATCGCTCCTGAGACATCACATTCTGGATACACACCATGTGTTATCATAATAGAGGGGTATAAAGAAGCATAATCTAACTTAACTATATCTTTTGAGTATCCCACTTTTAATATTCTAGATAACCCACCAGTAAAACTTCTCTTTTCTCCTTTCTCTGGTACCGATAATCCATTTTCATAAGACCAAGACAACATCAATAATTTCCATATTGATGCAGTACCCATTGTAGATACTCGCTCATATACAGTAGGTAGTATTTTTGCCATTAAAAATGATGATTGATTAAAACTGTTGTCCACCTCCAAAGTTTCCCAAATATCATCTAATAAATATTTTTCTACAATTTCTTTACCTGTTATCTCCTCCCAACCTTCTGGTATCTCTTTATCTGAAGATTCTACCCACTCACCAGTTTTTATATTAATCCAGTAAGGGTTTGTATTAAACCTTAATTTAGCAATCTTATCATGGTCAACATATACTCGATTATCTTTGGCGATTCTTTGTTGTTTACAAATGTATTTTAACCCAGCTGATTTTATATTTGAATTAATTGCCATGGCTCTCCTAACTGAATGTATAACGTCTATTATGTTATAACCCCACATACTTGTTTGTTCAAATCGTTCTACCTCATTTGCTAACTTAAGCATGTTCTCACGTCTCCTAAACTTTGATTTCTTTTTGGGGTCTAGTGTTTTAGCAATTTCTTTTATGTCTAGTCCTAATGTTTCACATCGTGACACTATCCAGTACCAATCAAAATTCTCTGAGTTATACCCTCCAATAATCGAAGGTCTAACATAATCAATAACTTTGAAAAAATTAACTATCATCTCTTTCTCCTCTTCTTCTGTGTCCGCGTCTAAAACAATTTCAAAACCCCTATTATCTTTAACTCCTATTGAAAATATCCTCCCATCTGATGGTTCCAATGAAGTTGTCTCAATATCAAAAACCATTCGGTGAACATCATCATAATTGTCAAATCCCTTAAATAACCTTTTACCTGAGGATATCATATATTGTTCTACAGGAGAGATTAATTCAAAATATTCTCTGTTCTTATATGGTTGTATTCCCCCATCCCCAAAAAACTTAAGTAGTGTGTAGAATCCTTGATTGGTATATACTAAATATTTGTAACCGTTTTCTAACCTTTCGTCTTCCGCAGTATTCAACTTTTTAATCTTAACACCAAACTGTTTCATCGCGGCTTTTATCCTTCTTCTATCTCTACCATAGAAATTAACTAGTTCAGAAGTAAAAACATCTTCTTTACACCATAAAAATGGTTTAAGTTTTTTTCTTGTTGTAAACTTTCCTTTATCAGGGTCGTCAATAACTAAATGAATATAATTACTCGAGGGTTCATATTCTAAAGCTGTAATATATTTTTGAGGATCACTCCCCTCTAAAAACGCAGAAATTGTCTCCTGGTCAATGTGTGGGATTTTATCATGTTTTATTGGCATATTCTTACTTATTAAAGTTTACGACAAATATACGAATAATTTTTGGAAAATAAAACTATTATGACAAGAAGAAAATTACCACCCGCAAACCGGATTTCCTTCTGCTCCTACCCCCATTGGCGTTAGGCTAATTCCATCGAATTGGGCAAACTGAAATTTTACTCCTGCGGTATCTACCCCATACCTACCCCATAATATATAATAACCCTCGTCTGGGATTGCTCCCAACTCCGGGATAGCAGGGTTGACTTCATATTTAACGAAATTCTGGCCGGTGCTAAACGACATTGGTTCTGTTGGTACCATCGGCAAAATTGCTTTTGCTCCTGCCACTAATAACCACTGAGGTGCCGTGCCTCTAATCTCTACTGAACCTGCTACTCCAACGTAAGAGAGGATTGAGCCAACACATGACTCAAAAGGTCCTGTATACCTAACTGGGTGCCAAGTACAACCACCCCCAAATGGCTCTGGTGGTAGAATTAGTTCATCAATTCCATTCATACTTTTCATAGCGTCTCGAGGTATGTAATGTCCACCATACACAGAAGTTAGCGCTTGTCCATCGTTGTAAATACTCTTTACTGACTTTGTGTCATATGGTGTAGTTACACCATTACCACAAAAACATCCATCATCTGCGTGACCAGTTAAACCATTTATATTAGTTATGAGTCCCATATTATAAGGTCACCCAAGTATTATCTGGGTTGAAGTATATTACTCCGCCTTGTGTTCCTTCTCCAGCAGGTCCAGCAGTGTTTGTCATATTACCTATAAGTCTAACGTAGTCTCCTGCCCCATGTGCCGCTAGTGAGTCTGTTACCTTACCTGCAACAGTTGATACGTATAGCGGACCACCATTTAACCAAGAAAATATTCCACCTGCTGTTCCTACATTAAAATAACCTTTTAGTAAAATTCCATCTGATGGCTCATCACCCATTGAGATACCAATTAAATTACCTTGATAGGTTGTATGATCAGCGTCTGCCAGAACCCAATTATCAGCCCCTCTTAGTTGTACTAATGAGTTTGATACATATCCTGCACCAGCGTCCCCAAACGTAACAATATCACTACCACCACCCCTATCCGCTGATAAACTTGTAAGATTTTGATATTTTACGTCAAGAGCCGTTTCAGGGCCTGGTATATTAATACCAACTTTCTCTCTACCTCCAGTTATGGATCCCGACGCTGCATAAATAACATCACCTAAATTCATATGATGGTCAAGATTAATAGCTGGTTGAGCATTATAACCAATACATATTACATCATTACGTGAAGTTGATCCTGTTATTGATCCAAAACCAATAGCAACTACCCCTTTACCTTGAGCGCTTATACCGGTTGATGCACCGACTAAAGTATTAAAATGTCCAGCTGTGGATATGGAACCGTGCCCGGACTCATATCCAATTGCAACATTATATGACCCATCTGTTTTACTTCTCATTACACGAGTTCCAATTGCTGTATTAAAGGAATCTGTCATTGAAATTAAGGCGTCAGTTCCAATGGCAATATTTGAATAACTACTTACGCATCCCCCACATGAACGGGAACCAATAGCGATATTATCATCTGTACCAACAAGAGATGGTAATGAACTCCAACCAATAGCGATATTATTATCTCCAGTAGTAAGGTTCGTCATCGCGGCTGAACCAACAGCAACATTCTGAACAGCAACACCACCATTCAAACTTCCTAATGTTCGATATCCAAATCCAGTATTCATAAGATCCGCAGTAGTACCACTACCAGATTGGTATCCAACAAATGTAGATTCTGTTGCATTAGGGAATTTAATATAGTCTGTTGAGTGTATTGCTCCTGATGCGCTCATTGCCCCAACAACAGTAAGTTCTGCATTAGGTGCAGGTGTGAATATACCAACCCCATGATTTCTACCTCCTCCTCCAATATTAGCGTCTCCTCTTATTACTATCGCACTTTGAAGATTTTCAGTGTCTCCTAATATACTAAAAGGATTTACAACATTTTGTGTTGACGAATCCCCAGCAGCGCTTCTTGAGGCTCTCATTATAGAAAAACCAGTACCTACAGGACCAGAGGTGTCAGTTGCCCAATTCTTCATACTAATATCTGAGGTAAATGCTTTCATTCTCCAAGTTGTGGACCCTGACTGAACCCCACTTCCCGCAGCTACTCCCAGGTAAGCAATACTTGCGTCAGTAACCGAGGCAATATAAGAAGACCCTCCCCCAATTGACTGAACATAAGCGTAACTGTATTTACCTTTAACATGGAAAGGAACTACTGGCGATTCAGTACCAATTCCTACTCGTGTACCGAAATATTCTGTTGCTGAATTATCCGCGTTTGTCCCCCCTGAAATCGACACACTTCTATATCCCAAGTCACCCATGTATCCTCCACCAGCATCACGTGTGTTAGCTGTCCATACACCGGTATTAAAAAATCCTATAGGTTCTTCAACAGGTGGATGACCAGGACCCAAGATAGCTTTTGTCTCCTTCACAAACCCCTGATTATCGATTCCTAAAAACGCGATATCCATTTGGGCAGGTGTGTCAGTAATTCTTAAATTCCCCCATATCGTTGCTCCGGATTCGGCAAAATCTCCTTGTATTAAAGGTCTTGCCGTACCCCCGGGAGTTTGAAATTGATTACCTATTCTTAAAGTATTAGACTCTGTAGCTATAGATCCTTGACCATAACCTAGATACACATTTCCGTCTTGTGTAGTGTTCGCCTTTCCTGTATTAGATCCTAGATAAGTATTATAATTTCCAGTGGTGTTCACAAATCCTGCGTAAGCACCAATTGTTACATTATTTGATGCTGAGGTTGCATTATATAGTGTAGCAAATCCTACAGCTGTATTGACTTCGGCACCCATCATGACCCCAAGTGCGCCCAAACTTCTTGACCCGACCGCCACATTAGCACTACTATTGGCGTTGTTAGTTCTTGTTGAACCAGCACCAAATCCCAAATAAACCGAACTGTTATTCATGAGGTTGTAATTATAATCTCCATACCCTCTATCATCAAAATGCATATAATCTTCGACATCTACTGTCCCAGATATTGAGAAGGTGTGCATAGGGTTGGTTTTATTAATACCAAAATTGTTAACTTCATAATCACTAGC
>Ga0114997_10000041_pt1 | contig 83023 bp, 79 predicted proteins | sample ArcticOcean_MG_C_2_FD_87045 | JGI IMG/M metagenome (GOLD analysis project Ga0114997, IMG submission 87045) | Marine microbial communities from western Arctic Ocean - ArcticOcean_MG_CB4_136 | ecosystem: Environmental > Aquatic > Marine > Oceanic | place: Arctic Ocean: Canada Basin | collected... | reverse complement strand
GCGTGACAGGCAGGCGCTCTAACCAACTGAGCTACACCCCCACAAATGGTGGGCGGTAAAGGACTCGAACCTATGACCCTCTCGGTGTAAACGAGATGCTCTACCAACTGAGCTAACCGCCCTTTTAAACAATTAAAACTTTTTACAGCACGTTGCTGATAAAGTAAAATTAATTCTCTAAATCCTTAATACTAATAAATTTATGTACTAAATCGCTATTATTTTTTTTAATTTCATCAACAAAATTCCAAGCTAAAACTATACCATAATCTGGTTTTTTGTTTATTTTATATTTAGATTTAATAGGAATATTCATTCCTGGTAAAAATTTTCCATGTTTTAATTTATTATCTTCTACAATAAAGTCAATTTCATCTGATATTCCAAAAAAATTTAATGCAGTGGTGGCTTTTGCAGGGGATCCATAACCTACAATATTTTTATTATTTTTTTTTAAATTATTAATATTTCTTCTTACATTATCTCTAATTTTATAAACCTTATTTGAAAAATCTTTATATGTTTTGTATTTTTTTATTCCAAACAATTCTTCCTCACGTAGGATTTTTTTTACACTATTTTCTTCTTTAATACTTTTGGTTTTTTTAATATAAATCCTTATAGATCCACCGTGAGTATTAATTTTTTCTGCTTTATATATTTTTGAATCAAGTCTACTAAAAAAATCTACTAAAGAGGTCAATGACCAATAATTATAATGTTCATGGTAAATATTATCAAAAGTTAAATCTTTTAATGTGTTCATTAAATATTGAACTTCAATTATTATTGTTCCATTTTTATTCAAAAGTTTAAACATACATTCTGCGATTTCTTTTAATTTATCTGAGTGTGCGAATACATTAGAAGCTAAAATTAAATCCGCATTTTTTTTAATTTTGTTTAAATTTTTTTTTTCAAGAAAACCATTAAATGTTTTAATTTTATTTTTGTTAGCTAGTTTTGCTAGGTTTTTTGCAGGTTCCACTCCTAATATTTTTTTAAAACCTAAATCTTTAAATGGTTTTAATGCTATTCCATCATTGCTACCAACATCAATGATATAGGATTTCTTTTTGTTTAATTTGAAATCTTTAATATATCTTTTCGTAGCTTTAATAAAATGATCTTTAAAAGATTGCGATGTAGATGAGGTATATAAATAATTTGAAAACATTTTTTTAGGATTCACTGCTACTGATAATTGACAATTATGACAATTATCACAATAGTTTACTTCTAGAGGATAAAACTCACATTTATCATTTTTATTATTCAGTAAATTATTTGCTAGAGGTTGGTATCCTAATGAGACAACTCTTTTAAGTTTTTTGTTTCCACATGACCTGCAATCAAATTTATAACAGTTTAATAATAATTTTTTTTCCTTTTCATCTACCAATACATGTTTAATAGTGTGGGTCACTCCATAGTTTTGGTGTTCTCTTTCTCCTCTTACAAGGTTTAAAAAAACTGTGTCTTTAGGAAATACCATTGCGTGAGCTGTATTAGGTTTGGTTACTATTAACTGCCCTTCATTAACTATATGTGTAATTTTTGGAGATTTTTTGTTTAATAAATCTTGGTAGACACTTATAAACTGACCTTTAGTAACTAAACATTTTTGTTCTTGGATTGGATGATAATGATTGGCGCGTACTGTTCCTTTTTTTGAATCTATTAATCCTATCAAATTTATTGCTTCTGGTAATTCATGATTACTAATTTTACCTCTTTTATCTTTAAACTCTTTTTCTCCATTTTTGACATGCTCTAATTCTTTTGCAATTTTTACTTTTGACCACTTAGAAATCATTTCTTTAATACTTTCATCCAAATTGTATAAAAATTTGAAACCTATTTTTTTAATTTTAGCATTCGATAAAGAAAATCCCTGATTTGGTATTTCATCATTGGTTTCCTTTAAAGTAATTGTGGGATTATGTTTTTTACAAATTTCAGCAACTTCTTTCACTGTCACAGTATCTTTTGTTAAATTAAATATTTCAGAGGAAATATCTTCCTTTTCTTCCATAAATTTAAAACATCTTGCAACGTCTATAAGAGGAACTAAACTTTTTATCTGCTTCCCACCAGAAAAAAGTTTTAATGTTCCGTTTTGAGAAGAGATTTTGGAAAAAAGATTTGGCATTATATCTATACGAGCTGTGTCTGTTGAGTAACCATAAACTGAACCGAGTCTTAAAATAATGAAATTTTTTCCAGAATTTTTTAATTGGTTTTCGTTAAAGGCTTTAGAAGTTGAGTATGATAGCACAGGCTTTGTTTCCGCATTTTCCAATATATCGTTTTTAACTTTTTCTATTCCTTCATAAACAACATGGGTAGATGGAAAAATAATTTTACATTTATTGCTAATCGCATCAATTATATTTTGGGTTCCTTTTTCTGCTACTAATATTATTTTAGAATCTTGTTTGTCGTTGCTTTCTCCTTTAACTCTAGGAACGTCAGTTATTCCAGCTAGATGATGGACGATGTCAGCATCTTTAAGATTTTCGTGTACCAAATTTTTATCTAGTATATCTCCATGGATAAAATCAATATTCCAATTTCTTAGTTGGTTAACCCTTTCAGAGATGAATCTGTTGTCAATAACTAGAATTTCGTTATTCCAACTAATACCAGAGTATATTTTGCATAACTCAGTTCCTATATAGCCTAGTCCACCTGTTATTATTATTTTTTTAGACATTAATCTTATTGTGCTTTATTAAAATTAGATCTTTACTTATATTATATAAATTAAAAATTCAATTATATATGAAAATTTACGACTGTTTTATGTTTTTTGACGAAGAGATGCTCCTGGATCTCAGACTAAATATTATGGATAAATATGTTGATAAATTTGTCATAAACGAAGCCACATACATGCATAGCGGTAAAGAGAAAAAACTAATTTTTAATATTAATAACTATCCAAAATTTAAAGATAAGATAATTTATAATGTGATAGATAATCATCCAGATGGTTTAGAGGTTATTAATGAAAAAGATGATAAAAATACAAAGAACAGTAAATTAATAAATAATAGTAGTAAGAGAGAACACTACCAAAGAGAAATGGCTCAAGAAACTTTATTTCAAGCTGATCCTGATGATGTAATTCTAGTAAACGATATTGATGAAATACCAAACCTACAGAACTTAAATTTTAGAAAACTGCACAATAAAATAATAATTTTTAAACAAAAAATTTATTGTTATAAATTTAATTTGAATTATAAAAATATAACATGGCATGGGTCAAAAGCGTGTAAAAAAAAAAACTTAGTATCACCACAGTGGCTTCGGGATGTTAGGCACAAAAAATATCACTTTTTGCGACTTGATATTTTATTTTCCCAAAAAAAATATAACGATATTTTTTATGTAGAAAATGGTGGATGGCATTTTACTAATATTAAATCTGCTGAAAAATTAGAACTAAAATTTTCAAACTTTTTACACCATGTTGAGTTTGAAGAAAGTAAACTTAAATCTAAAAATATTAAAGCGATGATTAAAGAAAATAGAATTTTATATGATTTAGATGTTGATCAAAGAACTTACAAATGGGGAGGAGAGAAAAAATTGTCTAAAGTAGATTTTTCTGATTTACCTAAATATTTATCAGAAAATTATAAAAAATATTCTGATTGGTTTGAAATTTAATGCGTGCTTCCTGTGGTAATTTTTTCACCACCTTTTGTTTTTGGTAAATTTTCAACATCTATCCATTCAACTGGTTTTAAATCTTTCGTAAGTGCAATTTTTAAGACTTCGTCAACTGTTTTAACAGTTTTTATTTCTATATCATCCAAAACCTTTTTTGGAATATCTGCTAAATCTTTTTTGTTTTCATCTGGAATTATTACTTTACTTATTCCAGCTCTATGCGCAGCTAAAAGTTTTTCTTTAAGCCCTCCAATTGGCAATACATGACCTCTTAACGTCACTTCACCTGTCATTGCAATTTTTTTATCAACTGGTACTCCAGTAATTGAAGAAACTATTGATGTAACCATAGCTATACCAGCTGATGGCCCATCTTTGGGTGTTGCTCCTTCGGGAACATGTATATGAAAATCTTTTTTTTCAAAAATTGGAGGTATAATTCCAAATTCAAGAGATTTTGATCTTATATATGATTTAGCGGCTTTAACTGATTCTTGCATAACATCACCTAATTTTCCTGTAATTTGCATTTTTCCTTTACCAGGCATTATGGCTGATTCAATTTTTAAAATCTCTCCGCCAAATTCAGTCCATGCTAAGCCTGTAACTATTCCAACTCTATTATTTTCTTCTATTTGCCCATACTTAAATTTCTTTATTCCTAAATACTCATTTAAATTTTCTTTATTTATTTCACCATTTTTATTCTCATTAGTTAAAATTCTTTTTACAGTTTTTCTTGCTAATTTTGAAATTTCTCTTTCCAAATTTCTGACACCTGCTTCTCTTGTGTAACCTGTGATTATATCCTTAACAGTATCTTTATTTAAATTTAATTCACTTTCTTTTAAGCCGTTATCTTTTATTTGTTTAGGAATTAAATGGTTAGTAGCGATTTTAACTTTTTCATCTTCAGTATAACCTGGTATTCTAATTACTTCTAATCTGTCTAATAATGGTGGCAAAATATTTAAAGTGTTTGCGGTAGTTACAAACATTACATCAGATAGATCGTAATCTACTTCTAAATAGTGATCGTTAAAACTTGAATTCTGCTCTGGGTCTAAAGCTTCTAATAATGCAGATGATGGATCTCCTCTATAATCTGATCCTACTTTGTCAATTTCATCAAGTAAAAATAAAGGATTCTTTGTTCCAGCTTTTTTCATCATTTGTATAATTTTACCTGGTAAAGAACCTATGTAAGTTCTTCTGTGCCCCCTAATTTCAGCCTCATCTCTAATGCCACCTAAAGAAACACGAACAAATTTTCTCCCAGTAGCTCTTGCAATAGATTTACCTAAAGAAGTTTTACCTACACCTGGAGGCCCAACAAGACATAATATTGCTCCTTTTATTTTTCCTACTCTTTTTTGTACAGCTAAATATTCAAGTATTCTTTCTTTAACTTTATCTAAACCAAAATGGTCAGTATCTAAAGTTTTTTGGGCAGTATTGATATCTATTTGATCTAATTTTTTGTCTTTATTGTACCAAGGTAGTTCAATCATCCATTCAAGATAATTTCTTACAACTGTCGCTTCTGCAGACATTGCGCTCATAGATTTTAATTTTTTTAGTTCAGCCAAACATTTTTTTGTAGCTTCTTTGGTCATTTTCGCTTTTATTATAGCCTTGTGTAAGTTTGCAGTTTCATCTTTTCCATCTTCGATTTCTCCCAACTCTTTTTGAATAGCTTTCATTTGTTCATTTAAATAGTACTCTCTCTGAGTTTTTTCCATTTGATTTTTTACTCTTCCTCTAATTCTTTTTTCTACACCAATGACATTAATTTCGTTGTTAATATGTTCCATTAACTTTTCTAATCTTTTTTTCAAATCAACGGTTTCTAGTAATTTTTGTTTTTCACTAATTGATATATTTAATTGGCCTGAAATATGATTTGCAATTTTACTTGCATTTTTTTGTTCTTTTAGATTTGAAAGAATCTCAGAAGAAAATTTTTTATTTAAATTTGTTAATTTTTCGAGTTTTCTTATTATGGCTATAGATAACGATAACAAATCTTCTTTGGGATCAATTTTGTCATCATATACTTCTATTGTTGTAGATAAAAAATCTTTATCATTTTTGCATTCATTAATTTTTACTCTGTTAACTCCTTCTACCAATACCTTTACAGTTCCATCTGGTAATTTTAGTAATTGAAGTATTTTACTTTCACATCCAAATGAATAAAGGTCTTCTCTTAAAGGGTCGTCTACTTCAGCATTTTTTTGTGTTACTAAAACTATTTTTTTATTAGTTTTCATGACCTCGTTTAATGATTTGATTGATTTATCACGACCAACAAATAAAGGTACTATCATGCTTGGAAATACCACTATATCTCTTAACGGGAGGCATGGATGAAACACAGATTTGCTCATACTGACATTATATGGTTATAATTTCTAAGATTACAACTAATTTCTTAAGCTGCTGAAGTTTTTTTTGTTTTTGTGTGTGTAATTATTGGCTGTGTATTATTTTTAACAACAGAACCATTTACTATTACTTCGTCTACATCGGTTATTGAAGGAAGTTTAAACATTGTTTTTAACAATAAAGCTTCAATAATTGATCTTAGTCCTCTGGCGCCAGTTTTCTTCTTTATTGCTTTTTTTGAAATTTCAAGAATAGCCTCATCTTTAAAAATTAATTTAGCATTTTCAAATTCAAAAAGTCTTTTGTATTGTTTTATTAATGAGTTTTTAGGTTCTTTTAATATTTTTATTAATGATTTTTCATCCAACTCTTCTAAGGTAGCTAATATTGGCATTCTTCCAACAAACTCTGGAATTAAACCATATTTTATTAAATCTTCAGGTTCCAAACCTTTAATCAACTCACTCACAGCTATATCCTGAGTATGTTTAACTTTTGCACCAAAGCCTATAGATGTATCAGTTCCTCTTTTTGCAATAAGTTTATCAAGACCGGCAAAAGCTCCTCCGCAAATGAATAAAATATTTGTAGTGTCTACCTGTAAAAACTCTTGCTGAGGATGTTTTCTTCCTCCTTGTGGTGGAACACTAGCTATAGTTCCTTCCATAATTTTAAGTAAAGCTTGTTGAACACCTTCACCAGAGACATCTCTTGTTATAGAAGGGTTTTCAGATTTTCTACTTATTTTATCTACCTCATCTATATACACTATTCCACGTTGAGCTTTTTCTACATTATAATCTGCTGCTTGTAGCAATTTTAAAATTATATTTTCAACATCTTCTCCTACATATCCCGCTTCAGTCAAAGTAGTTGCGTCTGCCATAGTAAAAGGAACATCAATAATTCTGGCTAAAGTTTGAGCTAATAATGTTTTGCCACAACCAGTGGGGCCAATTAAAAGTATATTAGATTTAGATAATTCTACATCTTTATTATTTTTTGCTTCATAATTTAATCTCTTGTAGTGATTATGCACCGCTACAGATAAAACTTCTTTAGCATAAGTTTGTCCTATAACGTAATCATCTAAAACATTACAAATTTCTTGTGGGGCAGGAACTCCTTCTTGATTATTTAAAACTGTATCCTTATTTTCTTCTTTAATTATATCCATGCAAAGTTCAACGCATTCATCACAGATAAAAACAGTGGGACCAGCAATTAATTTTCTAACTTCGTGTTGGCTCTTTCCACAAAAAGAGCAGTAGAGAATATTTTTATTATTTTTTTCGGTCATAAATATATAAACGAATCAGTTAAATTTAAATTATACTAAATTATAGTGTTATCAAGTCTAAGTTGTAAAGAGAGGTTTGATATAATGTCTTAAATCCTCTTAGATACTACTTCATCAATAAGTCCAAAATCTTTGGCTTCGTCTGGAGTCATAAAATTATCTCTTTCTAGAGCTTTTTTAATTTCAGACTCACTTTTTTTAGTATGCTTAGAATAGATTTTATTTAGCCTGTCTTTAAGAGCTAATGTTTCTTTTGCATGGATTTCAATATCTGTTGCTTGCCCTTGATATCCTGCGGATGGTTGATGAACCATAATTCTTGAATTAGGAAGTGAAAATCTTTTTCCTTTTTCACCAGCAGCTAATAAAAAAGATCCCATTGAAGATGCTTGCCCAATACATAATGTTGATACTGGAGGTTTAATATATTGCATAGTATCATATATTCCTAATCCTGCTGTAACCAAACCTCCTGGACTGTTAATATAAAATGATATTTCTTTTTTAGTATTTTCGGACTCTAAAAATAATAACTGTGCTGTAACTAATGTTGAAACATTATCATTAACAGGTCCAACTAAAAAAATAATACGTTCTTTTAATAGTCTAGAATAAATATCATACGCACGCTCACCCCTATTAGATTGCTCTACAACCATGGGAATTAAGTTATTCATTTGTTCTTTTAATATGTTAGTCATAACGAATCGATATTTTAAAATTATACAACTTATGATTACTTTTTTCTAATTTTTTTCTTCTTTTCAGGTATTTTTGAGGTTTTTTTTGTTTTTTTAGAGTCATCTTCATGAGGGTGTTCATGATGGTCATGAAGTTTATGTTGATCGTTGATTAGTTTTTCTGCTTCTTTTGTAGAAACCGATTTTATAGTTTTAGTCGATTTTTCTTTAATCAAATTAATTATTTTTTCCTCATATAATGAGCCTCTTAAGCTTGCTGCAGCTGAAGGATTTTTTTTATAATATTCTAATACTTGGTTTTGTTGTTCGGGCATAGACTGGACTTGTTTCTGAATTTCATTTTTAAGTTCTTCTTCACTAATTTTAAGATTATTTTTTTCACCAAGTTCGTTTAAAATAAGGCCTAGTTTAATTCTTTTTTTTGCAATTTTTTCACTTTCCTTTTTATTCTTATCTTTGTCCTCTTTTTTTAACTCTTGAGATATCAACTCTAATTCTTGTTGGACTAAGTTGTCTGGAATTTCAATTTTATGAAGTTTTTCAATCTGGTTTAATATATTTTCTTTTGATAGAGAATCTAAATTTTGTTTATATTGGCTTTGAATTTGTTTTTTAACCAATTCTTTTAAATTATTTAGATTCTTTGCACCTAAATTTTTTGCTAGTTCATCGTCAACTTTTACTGGATGTCGTTTTCTAATATTTAAAATTTTACATTTAAAATTTGCTTGTTTTTTTGCAAATTCTTTTTTTGGATAGTTTTCAGGCAGAAAAGCAATAACTTCTTTTTCTTGGTTTTTTTTAACACCCAATAATTGTTTATCGAAACCTTTGATAAATAAATCTTTTCCTAATACTATTTGAGTATTTTTCCCCTCTCCTCCATCGAAATTTTTATTATCTATAGTCGCGTTATAATCAAAAATAACTAAATCACCTTCTTTCGCAGAATCATTTTCGTTTTTATCTTTAAAATCATTTTGATTTTTAGCTATATCATCTATTCTTTTTTTTGTTTCATCTTCAGTAACTTTAATTTCATAATCAGTAAATTTTATTGAATTTAAAGATACAATTTTGATTAATGGCAACTCATCTATTTCTAACGTGTAATTTAAATCTTTGCCTTCGCCGTGAGATTTTAATTCAAGCTTTGGTTGACCGGCTACTTTAATTTTTTTTTCTTCAATTGCTTTTTTTGAAGTTTCTTGCAAAATTTTTTCTAACACTTCTCCATACACAGCCTGTCCGAACTGTCTTTTTAAAACTTCGGTTGGTACTTTGCCTGGTCTAAATCCCTTTAAATTTACTGTTTTGCTTAATTCGTTTAATCTAAGATTTATTTTTTCTTCGACAATTTTTTTTTCTATAAAAACTGCAAGATTTGTTTTAAGTCCTTTTTTGGAATTTACTGTTACTTTCATAACTATTTGGTGGGCAAGAAGAGACTCGAACTCTTAAACCTTGCGGTACTAGTTCCTAAGACTAGCGCGTATACCAATTCCGCCACTTGCCCATAATTATTATTACCTTTATTAAATTATCCTAATTGTAATATTTATTATAATTTTGAACCGATTTATATATTATTCTTTAACATTGTATATAAGAAAATTTAAAAAATTAAATTTTTTACTATTTTTTATTTGTTATAAAGCAATCTTTTAATCTACTCTAGGACCAAAAAAAGCACTTTTATTTAAAATTTGGTATAATAAACCTTCAGATCTTGCTTTAAATAAATTATATAAAGTTTTGTTATTTATCAAAAAATAAAATATTTTTAATAAAGAAAATCTAAGAAATTTTGAAAAATGAACAATAAATGATTTTAAAAATCCATAATGTTTTCTATGATAATAAAAACTGGACCAATATAAATGCCAATTTCTAATTGCCCAATAATTTTGCCAATTTTTATGATTTTTTTTAATGTTTTTAAATTTTCCATAATGTTCTTTATTTTCATAAAAACCACCATAAAAGTGATGGATTTTAACTTTACTCAAAATATAAAATTTTTTTCCTAATTTTTTTAATCTTTTACATAAATCAAAATCTTCAAAATATAGAAAAAAATTTTCATCAAAGTATTTGATTTTTTTAATATCTTGCATGTTAACAAACATACAATATCCTGGTATAAAATTAATTTCGAAAGGTTGTAAAGATACTATTTTTTTTTTTAAATATTCTATACTTCTATTTTCAGTATTTTCTAATTTATCTGAATTATTTTTTAAAATATCTAACAACCCATTGCAATTGGGTGTTATTATAGAAAAGTTTTTATTTTTTTTAGCAAAGTTTTCTAGTTCTTTAACCTGTTTTACTGAAATTAGTACGTCTGGATTTAATATTAATGAAAACTTTGTTTTTACTTTTTTTAATCCAATGTTGTTAGCTCTTCCAAAGCCTAAGTTTGATCCACTAAGATAACATTTTACATTCTTAAAAGATTTTTCGATTTTTTTTTTGAAATTTTTATTATTTGAGTTCTCAATAATAATTACTTTATATTTCCTTTGGAGATTTTTTAAGCATTCGTGGATAATTTGTCCTTTGAACGTTACTATAATAATTGTAGTGTTCATTTAGATTGATTTAACTTTCATGCCTTTTTTAACGATATAAATTCCTATTATTACAGCCAATAAAGATATAATAACTTTTGGAGTAATTACTTCCCCTAGGATTAGAAATCCTAAAATTGTACCAAAAATTGGTATTAAATATGCTACTTGAGCCTGGAATACTAAGCCATTATTTTTTAAAATATAAAATCTTAACAACCACGCTATTCCAGTAGAAAAGATACCAAGGTATACAAGTGAAATTGTTGAGTCTAATCTTGGTTTTAAGTTCCACGGTTGTTCTACAAAAAATGTAATTGGTAATAAAACTAGAACTCCCCAAATTAGTATTGAAGCTGTTACGTTTTCATTTTTTTTATCACTAATTTTTAAAGTTAATAATCCTCCAAGAACATAAAATGTTGATCCACATAAAATTAAAAGCGCTGAACCAAAATTATTTTTATTAATTAAAATATTGTCTGAAAATAAAAAAACAATACCTGAAAATCCTAATAAAATACCTATCGATTTAACTAAATTAATTTTTTCATTTTTAGTAAAAAAATGTGCTAATATTGACGCACTCAAAGGAGTGCTGGCCATTAATATTGCAGCTAGATTGCTTTGAACATTTTTAACTCCATAAGCAATAAGAAAGAAAGGTATTACTAAATTTATAATTCCAATACTAGCAAACCAATACCAATCCTTAGAAAAAGCTTCTATCTTAATTTTATTTATGTAACATAGTAAAACCACTGGTATAGCTCCAAAAAAAATTCTTAAAAAAGCAATTGTAAGTGGTCCATAAGAATACGTTGCAATTTTTATATTAAAGAATGCTGAAGCCCAAAGAAGGGCTAATAATGTTAAAATGAGATAATCTAAAGTTTTAGCTTCTCTCATATTACTTTGATTTTAAAGATGCTATGAAGGTATTGCATATCTGTTAGTTAATATAATCATTTTATTAATTTTAAAATATGGTTAATGATACAACCTGGAAGTTTAAAAAAAATCATTTAGTTACACGTGAAATTATATATATAAGTAGGATATAAATGAGTGCAAATAAAGTGCTAAATTACATAAAAGATAAAGAGATTGAATATATAGATCTTCGTTTTACAGATCCTAAAGGTAAGCTTCAACATGTTACAATGGATAAAGATGTGGTGGATCAAGAAATGCTAAATGAAGGAATTTTTTTTGATGGTTCGTCTATAGCTGGTTGGAAAGCAATTAATGAATCAGATATGATATTAAAACCTGATCTTGGTAGAGAGATACTAGATCCTTTTAATTCTCATAACACGTTGATTCTTTTCTGTGATGTTCTTGATGCAGTTAAAAAAAATCCATACGAACGTGACCCTAGAAGTACAGCAAAGAAAGCAGAAGCGTATCTAAAAAAATCAGGCATTGGTGATAAAGCTTTTTTCGGACCAGAAGCAGAGTTTTTTGTTTTTGATGATGTAAAATTTAAAAATGATATGAATGAGACAGGTTTTAAAATTGATAGCTCTGAAGGCCCTTATAATTCAGGGAAAGACTATGAAAATGGTAACATGGGTCATAGACCAGGAGTTAAAGGGGGTTACTTTCCAGTTCCACCTGTAGATAGTGCACAGGATATGAGAGGTGAATTTTTAAAGGCTCTTAAAGACATGGGAATCAAAGTTGAAAAACATCACCATGAGGTGGCTCCTAGTCAACATGAGTTGGGAATGTATTTTGGAACATTGACGGATCAAGCAGATAACATGCAACTTTATAAATATGGTGTTCATATGGTTGCTCACTCATTTGGTAAAACTGCTACTTTTATGCCAAAACCTGTTAAAGGCGATAATGGTTCTGGCATGCATGTCCATCAATCTTTGTGGAAAGGTAATACAGCATTATTTTCTGGAGATAAATATGCTGGCCTTTCTGATACAGCTCTACATTACATTGGGGGTATTTTAAAACATGCTAAAGCTATAAACGCTTTTGCTAATAGTACTACAAATAGTTATAAAAGATTAATTCCAGGTTTTGAAGCACCAGTTCTTTTGGCCTACTCTGCTAGAAATAGATCCGCCTCTTGCAGAATACCAATAACTATGGATAAAAAAGCTGCAAGATGTGAAATTAGATTTCCAGATGCGGCAGGAAATCCATATTTAACTTTTGCTTCAATGTTAATGGCCGGAATAGATGGTATTAAAAATAAAATTAATCCAGGCAAACCATCAGATCAAGATTTATATGCCATGCCTGAAGATGAAGTTAAAAATATTCCTACAGTTTGTGGTTCTTTGCGTGAAGCTATGGAAAGCCTCGATGTTGATAGAAAATTCTTAACAGAAGGTTCTGTATTTACAGATGACCAAATTGATGCTTATATTGCCTTAAAATTTGAAGAAATTTATAAACTTGAACATACTCCACACCCTATAGAGTTTGAAATGTATTATAGCTGCTAATTATTTCTATTTTTATTCTCCTTGGTATCATTGACTATCATTTTTTTCTTTTACTCAATCTTATCGAGTGTGTTAAAATTAATAATTCAATTTAAAAATATAAATACTAAATTTATTTCTTTATGAGTGATTTTTTTAAAAAAACAGACTTAACTAGAGCAGAGGCAGAAAAAATAATTGATGAAACTCTTTTAAACAAAGATGACGGAGAGCTTTATTTGCAAGATTCTATAAATGAAAATATTATTTTAGATAATGGAAAAATAAAAAACACTAATTTTACCAAAACATACGGTATGGGTTTTCGTGGTGTTTCTGAAGACGTAACAGCCTATTGCCACACCAATTCAATTAGTAAAAACTCTTTAATCGATGCTTCTAAAAATATTAACTCAACATTAAAAAGTTTCAAAAGTTATAAACATAATAATTCAATTAGAAGAACAAATGAAAATTTGTATTCTGATCACAATCCTATAGAAGCTAAATCACTCAAAGAAAAAATTAAGCTTTTGAATAATGTAGATCAATATTTAAGATCAAAAAGTAATCTAATAAAACAAGTTACCGCAAGTATTTCTACTGAAAAAAAAAATATAGAGATTATAAAAACTGGTGGAATGACACTTTCTGATAATCAGCCGCTAACTTCTTTTAAAATTGCTTTGATAATGGAAAAAGGATCAAAAAATACGCAAGGATCATTTGCTACTGGAGGAAGAATGACTTTTGACAGTTATATAAATGAGAATAACTGGAAACAAGTTTGTGATGAAGCTTTTCGTCAAGCTGAAATGAATTTAGATGCTAGAAAAGCACCAGCAGGGGAAATGGATGTTGTTTTGAATAATGGATGGTCTGGCGTGTTATTGCATGAAGCTTTAGGTCATACTTTAGAAGGTGATTTTTTATATAAAAAAACATCAGTTTTTCATGATCAAATAGGAAAAAAAATTGGGAATGAAAATATCACAGTGGTTGATGAAGGTAATATCCCCGGACGGCGAGGTTCACTCAATATGGATGACGAGGGTGAAAAAACTCAAAGAAACGTTTTAATAGAAAATGGAAAACTAATTAAGTTTATGCACGATCGTTTAAGTGCAAAACTTACAAAAAACACCCCAACAGGTAACGGCAGAAGAGAAAATTATATGTTTGCACCTATGCCAAGAATGACAAATACTTTTATGATGAATGGAAAAAATACAAGAGAAGAAATGATTAAGTCAGTTAAAAAGGGAATATATGTAGATGCTCTAGGCGGTGGAAGTGTTGACATAGTAAGTGGACAATTTAATTTTACAGTTAATAATGCGTGGTTAATTGAAAATGGTAAACTTGTAGTGCCTGTAGAAGGAGCTACTCTTATCGGTTCTGGACCTGAGGTTATAAAAAAAATTGAAATGGTTGGGGATGATCTAAAACTAGATAATGGTTTTGGTACATGTGGTAAATCGGGGCAATTAGTTCCAGTTGGATTAGGAATACCATCGTGTAAAGTTTTAATGACAGTTGGAGGTTCTAAAGCTTAGTAATTTTTTATGCTAAAAGAAAAAAAAGAATTAGAGAGTCTTGCGGTTTATTGTATTGATAAATCAATTGGATTTAACGCCACAAACTGCGAAGTTAAAGTAGAAAATAATATTTCAGAAACTGTTAATTTAAGAAATAAAAAATTAGAAAATTCAGATCGTAGTGATGTTTTGTCAATCAATATAACTACTTATATAAATGAAAAGAAATCTAGCACTCAATTTACATATATTGACAAAGAAAACACAAATGTAATGATAAAAAAATGTACAGAGGCTACAAAACTTTTACCAAATGATAAATTTAATTCGCTACCCGATAAAAAGTTGTTAGCAAAAAACATTGAAGATCTTCTTTTGTTTGATGAATCAACAATAAATAATGAAAAAAAATTAGAATACTTAAAGGAAGTAGAGGATTTTGGTTTGAGTAATAAATTTATTTCTCAAACCAATGGTTCTTCTTTTAACCAATCTAAGAGCAATTTTATAATTGCTAACTCTGACGGTCTACTATGTGGCTATAAAAAATCAGAGTTTTCTGTTTTTACTGATTTGGTGGCAAAAAAAAATGGCTCAGGAATGGAACGTGATTACTTTTATGATTCAAAAGCATACTTGAAAGATATAATCAAGCCTAGAGATTTAGGAAATAAAGCTGCAAAATTAGCTGTCAGGAAACTAAATCCAAAAAAAACAAAAACTGAATCAATTCCGATAATTTTTGAGAAAAGAATTTCAAAAAATATTTTAGGAATCTTATCGTCTGCTATATCTGGTTCAAGTTTTGTGAGAGGCTCATCTTTTTTAAAAAAAAAATTGAACAATCAAATATTTCCAAAAAATATAAACATTATTGATGACCCATTAATAAAAAAAAGTATTTATTCAATGCCATTTGACAAAGAGGGTGTTAAATCAGAAAAGATGTATTTGGTCAAAAATGGAATACTTAAAAATGTAATTTTAGATAGTTATTATGCTAAAATGTTAAATAAAGAAACCAATGGAAGGGCTTCTGGTTTAAGTAATACATTTTTTGAACCAGGAAAACATTCTTATGAAGATTTGTTTGATTGTGGAAAAAAATTAATACTAATAACTGATATCATGGGTGCGTTTGGAAATGCTACTACAGGAGAATTTTCTTGTGGTGCAACAGGAATATATTATGGAAAAGATGTTTCTTACCCAATAAATAATTTTACTTTAGGTGGACAAATTATAAATATTTTTAATAATCTTATTTTGGCTAATGATCTTGAATTTAAGTACTCTAAGAACTGCCCCACTGCTCTAATTACAGAGGGCTTAGTTGTTGGTGGTTGCTAAATAATTATTTTTTACTTTTTAAAATTTTTTCATCAGCAATTTTATTTTTGTTTATGCCTTCTTTGATGGTGTAATCTAAAGTGCCATGAGCACCGGCCTCAACTGCTTTTCTTTGATTTCTAAACAATACTTTCTCTTTAGCTTGTTCTGCTAATTTGCTTGCATGTTTTCCTAAATGTTTTGTATCTCTCATGTAAGAAATTATATACAATTCTTAATTACACAGCAATATAGATTTATATTTTGAAAGATTCTCCGCACCCACAACGTTCTGTTTCGTTGGGATTTTTAAAGACAAATGTTGATGAAAATTCTTCTTTTTTGTAATCCATTTCAGTTCCCAAAAGATACATAACAGCTTTAGGGTCAATTAATACTTTAACACCTTTGTCTTCAACAATTTCATCATTTGGGTTAGTTTTTTTTGCATATTCCATAACATAGGACATTCCTGCGCATCCTCCTGTTGTAACTCCAACTCTTAAGCCAATAATTTGTTCCGTAGCTTGAGACATAATCTCCTTAACCCTTGCAGCGGCTTTATCACTTAATGTTAATATTTGTTTACTCATAAATTTAGTTCTAACTTTGCAGCTTCTGACATTTTATCTTTACTCCATGGCGGTTCCCAAATTAAATTTAAATTTACATCAGAAACACCTTCAACGCTCTTTATACTATTCTTAACTTCATTTGGCAAACTTTCAGCCACTGGGCAGTTGGGTGAAGTAAGTGTCATATCAACATTTACTTTATTTTTTTCATCAATTTCAATTTTGTAAATTAATCCAAGATCATAAATATTAACAGGAATTTCAGGGTCAAAGATTTTTTTTACCCTTTCTATAACTTTATCTTTTAAATTAATCATTATTCTACAATATCAGTGGTTGCTTCTTCTTTTTTTCCATCTAAAGCAGCTATCAAAGTATGCCAAGATAAAGTAGCACATTTAACTCTCATTGGATACTGTTTAACGCCGGATAAAGACATGACTTTTGTCAACTGGTCGCTAGTTAAATCTTTTGTTTTAATTTCCAAGCCATTTTTAACCATATTTAAAAATTGATCTATAATATTTTTTGCAATATCAAAAGATTTTCCTTTAACCAATTCTGTCATTATCGATGTTGATGCCATTGAGATGGCACAACCTGATCCTTCAAAAGTTAAGTCTTCTACTTTTTTTTTATCATCTAATTTTAAATAAACATTTACTTGGTCGCCACATAGGGGGTTGTGTCCTTTGGCTTCGTGATTGTATCCTCTACATTTGCCAAAATTTCTAGGACTTTTTCCATGTTCTAAAATTATGTCTTGATATAATTCTTTTAAATCCATTATTTTAAATCAAAAACTTTTCTGCAGTTTTCAACTGCTTTACAAAGAATATCAATATCTTCTTTGGTATTATAAATTCCAAACGAAGCTCTAGCGCTTGCTACTAAATTTAATCTTTCATGAAGTATTTGGCAACAGTGATGTCCCGCTCTAATAGCAACCCCGTCTTCGTCTAAAATAGTAGCGATATCATGTGGATGAACCCCTTTTATTGTAAAAGAAATTACTCCTGCTTTATTTTTTGGATTTCCAATTATTTTAACAGAATTAATAGTTTTGAGTTTATCTAAAGCATAATTTGTAAGTAGCTTTTCGTGATTTATTAAATTCTCAATTCCAACAGAATGCATAAACTTAATAGATTCATTAAATGCAACTACTTCTGCGGTAGCCATCGTCCCTGCTTCATATTTTTCAGGAAGTTGTGCGTACGAAATTCTATCTTTCTTAACTTCGTTAATCATACCTCCTCCTCCTATATAAGGAGGCAATTGTTCTAGCCATTTTTTTTTTGCATACAAAATTCCTACACCAGTGGGTCCATAAACTTTATGTCCTGAAATTGCATAAAAATCACAATCTAAATCTTTTACATCAATTTTTAAATGTGGAGCACTTTGACATCCATCGACCAAAACAGGAATATTTTTTTTATGAGCTATATCTATAATTTCTTTAACAGGAACTATTGTGCCGGTTACATTTGACAAATGTGTAATTGCAATAATTTTTGTTTTAGAGTTTATAAGCTTTTCTAATTCACTAATTATAATATCTCCATCATCATTAATTGGAGCAAATTTAATAACTGCACCTTTGTTTTCTCTTAAATAGTGCCACGGAACATAATTTGAATGATGTTCTAGTTCGGTAATTAAAATCTCATCTCCTTTTTTAATATTTTGTTGACCGAAAGTTGAAGCAACCAAATTAATTGATTCTGTGGCGTTTTTAGTAAATATAATTTCTTCTTTTGAGTTTGCGTTTATAAATTTTTTAACACTCGCTCTAGTTTCATCAAATTTATTTGTAGCATTCACAGATAAAGAATGAATGCTCCTACCTATATTGGAAAACTCATTTTTATAAAAATCATCCAATCTATTAATTACACTTAATGGTTTTTGGGAAGAATTGCTGCTATCTAGATAAACTAATGGCTTCCCATTAACTTTTTTAGAAAAGATAGGAAATTGTGACTTTATATTTTCTATATTCATTTATACATTAACCTTATTAATTCTTTCGTTAAAAAGTTTTGAAACAAATATTTTAATAATAGGATCTGTTATTGTTTCAATGGCTTCATTTAAAAAACCTTCGACAATAATTTTGCTTGCTTGAAACTTTGATAGACCTCGGGACATTAAATAAAATATAGCATTTTCGTCTATATTGCCTATGGTTGATCCATGTGAACATTTAACATCATCAGCATAAATTTCTAATTCAGGCTTCGAATTAAATTCAGAATTTTCAGACAAAAGTAACGCTTTACTTAACTGATATCCATTTGTTTTTTGCGCTCGTTTATCTACAAATATTTTACCTTGGTATGTTCCATTGCTTTTGTCTAATAAAACGCTTTTAATTAACTGTGAGCTTTTACAATTTTCATATTTATGATTTATGTTTGTTTTTAACTCATGGTGTTGATCACCATTTAAGAGCATGATCCCATTTACGAAACATGAACTAAAATCTTCTAGTAAATTGCAGTGAATTTCATTTTTAATAAGATTCGGTCCTAACGATAATAAAAAATTCTCAAAGATACTGTTTGAATAACTTTTAATTTTAACGGAATTATAATTGTAAGAATTGTCTAAACTATCGTTTATACTAAATTTTTTAAGCGTAGCATTTTTTTTAATAGTATAATTATGAATTGTATTATTGAAATATTTAATATTATCTTCACATCTATAAAAATCCACTAAAGATAAATTAGATTTTTCACCAAGAGAAATAAAAAATTTATTATTAACAATTTTATTTTCTACTGCTTTATCAAAAAAATTATAAATCACTAGGGGTTTATTAAATGAATAGTTATCTTCAATATCTAAAAGTATTCCATCATTTGTTAAAGCATGATTTAATAAAATCAATGAATTTTGTTCGTCTTCAAAATAATTTTTTATTTTATCAAAATCATTTTTATTCTCAAATATTTTTTTTAACGATTTTATTTTTATTTTTTTATCATTTTCAAATGTAAAATTTGATTCTACAAATTTACCGTTTAATAAAACTATTTTATTATGCTCAAAATCTTTTACTAATAATTCGTTATTATAATGAGAATCTTTATTTTTATCAAAAATTTGAAGATCTTGAAAATTATTGGAAATTATATTTCTCATATCTGTATATTTCCATTGTTCTTGTTTTTTTGTAGGAAAACCTTGGGTTTCAAAACTTTTAAAATTTTTTATTCTTATATTATCCAATTCTTCAAAACCAAGATTTGATTTTTGAAATTCTTCAAATTTTAAATTCATTTTGTTATCGACACACCCTCATATCCATCTTTTTCTAATTCGAGAGCTAAATCACTGGAGCCTGTTTTAACTATTTTTCCATTTATAAGTACATGGACAAAATCAGGTTTTATATAATCTAGTAAGCGCTGGTAATGAGTGATGATTAAAAATGATCTTTTTTTATCTCTTAAGGAATTAACTCCATCAGAAACTATTCTTAATGCATCTATATCTAACCCTGAGTCCGTTTCGTCTAAAATTGCAAGTTTAGGTTCAAGAATAGTCATTTGCAAAATTTCATTTTTTTTCTTTTCTCCCCCAGAAAACCCAACATTTAATTGTCTACTTAATATTTTTTCCTCAATTTTTAACTTTTTTGATTTTTCTTTAACCAATTTTAAGAAATCTAGTGCATCTAACTCTTTAAGGCCTCTGAACTTTCGGATAGCATTTAGAGATGTTTTGAGAAAAATATTAGTATTTACTCCTGGTATTTCAATCGGGTATTGAAAAGCTAAAAATATTCCCTTTTGTGCTCTTTCTTCAATTGGAATTTCTAGAAGGTCATTTCCTTCGTAATAAACTTTTCCTTCGACCGTGTAGCCTTTTCTACCTGACAGTACATTGGCTAATGTACTTTTGCCCGAGCCGTTAGGCCCCATAATGGCGTGCACTTCACCTGGTTTGATATTTAGATTAAAATTTTCTAATATTTTTTTATCTTCTATAGAAGCGCTAAGATTTTTGATATCTAACATTAACCAACACTTCCCTCTAAACTAATACCAACCAATTTTTGAGCTTCCACTGCGAATTCCATAGGTAATTGCTGCAGAACCTCTTTACAAAATCCATTAACAATTAAGCTAACTGCTTCTTCTTGATTTAAGCCTCTTTGATTACAATAAAAAAGTTGCTCGTCACTAATTTTGGAAGTTGTTGCTTCATGCTCAATATTCGCTGACGAATTCTTGTTTTCTATGTAAGGGATTGTATGTGCTCCACATTTATTACCCATTAATAATGAATCACATTGAGTATAATTTCTAGCGTTGTTAGCTTTTGAATTAATACTTACCAAACCTCTATAAGTATTGTCAGCGAATCCTGCAGAAATTCCTTTTGAAATTATTTTGCTTTTGGTATTTTTTCCAAGATGTATCATCTTGGTTCCTGTGTCAGCTTTTTGATGATTGTTTGTAATTGCGATTGAATAAAATTCACCAACAGAATTGTCACCCTGTAAAATACAACTTGGATACTTCCATGTTATTGCTGAACCTGTTTCCACTTGGGTCCATGAAATTTTAGAATTTTTTCCTCGGCACGCCCCTCTCTTTGTAACAAAATTATATATTCCACCTTTTCCATCTTTGTCTCCTGGATACCAGTTTTGAACTGTGGAGTATTTTATTTCAGCATCATCTAAAGCAACTAACTCAACATTGGCTGCATGTAATTGATTTTCATCCCTCATTGGTGCTGTACAACCTTCTAAATAACTTACATAGCTACCTTTGTCTGCAATAATTAAAGTTCTTTCAAATTGACCTGTTTCTGATGCATTGATTCTAAAATAGGTAGAAAGTTCCATGGGACATCTTACTCCTTCGGGGATATAAACAAATGAACCATCTGTAAAAACTGCAGAGTTAAGTGTAGCAAAATAATGATCGGTAATTGGAATTACAGAACCTAAATACTTTTTAACTAGATCAGGATGATTTCTGATTGCTTCTGATATAGGACAAAAGATAATTCCTTTTTTCGTTAATTCATCCTTAAAAGTTGTGGCCACTGAAACAGAGTCAAAAACAGCATCTACTGCTATTCCATTAAGTCTTTTCTGTTCTTGCAAAGGTATACCTAATTTTTTATATGTTTCTATTAATTTTGGATCAACCTCATCGAGATTTTTTGGTTTGTTTGATGCGCTTTTAGGAGCAGAATAATAATATAAATCTTGATAATTAATTTTAGGATATTTTGGTTTTTGCCAATTAGGTTCTTTTAAACTTTTTAATCTATTGTAAGCTTTTAATCTCCAATCCAACATCCATTTTGGTTCTTTTTTAATGTTTGAAATAAATTTAATAACATCTTCATTTAAACCTTTGGGGGCTCTAATACTTTCTATATCTGTAGTAAAGCCGTACTTATATTCTTTAGCTTTTTCTAATTCTTGTTGTTTCATTAATTTAACTCTTTAGGTTGGTTTTTATTTATCTTAAAAATAATATCATTTAAAGTATTGCTTTCAAAAAAATTATTTATATGATTCTCTAAATCATCCCACAAATTATGTGTGATACATTTGATTGATTTTCCATTGCATCCCTTTTTGGATTCCTTTTTACATCCTACGGTTTTTACTTTTTCATCAACTGCACTGATAATACTTGATAATTTTATTTCTTTTGGTGATTTTACTAAAAAATAACCACCCAAAGGTCCTCTGGAACTCTCAACTAAATTTTTTTTTTTTAATTTTAAAAATATCTGTTCTAAAAATGATAAAGAAATTCCTTGTCTTAATGAAATTTCACTTAAGCTAATTGGCTGTTTCGCTCCAATTTTAGCTAGATCAGCCATCGCCATTACAGCATATCTTCCTTTGTTATTGAGTTTCATAATTAATAAGTCTTATATACCCTATCTTTTTTAGTTATTCCTACTAAAATAGTCAAGTATAGAAAAAAATAAAAATGCCACACCTTAAACGTGGTATACAACTACTTCTTTTGCAACTAACTATCATTACTAGTTAAAATATGAAAATTGAAAACAAAGAAATTTTTATTCCAGGTCCAAGTGGTCGTATACAAGCAAAATACTTTAAGAGTAGACAGCAAGGTGCACCAGTAGCAGTTGTTTTGCACCCTCATCCACAGTACGGAGGAACGTTTAACAATAGAATCGTTTACGAAACTTACAATAGTTTTTATAAAAATAATTTTTCCGTAATTAGAATCAATTTCAGAGGCGTAGGTAAAAGTGATGGCATATTTGATAATGGACAAGGAGAGCTTTCAGATGCAGCTGCAGCTCTAGACTGGATAGAAAGAGAAAATCCTGGCTATGGTCAATGTTGGGTAGCAGGATTTTCTTTTGGTGCACTTATTTGCATGCAATTGATAATGCGTAGACCAGAAGTTAGTAAATTTATTACAATATCACCTCAACCAAACCTATACGATTTTACCTTTTTATCTCCATGCCCAATCTCTGGTATGATTGTATATGGTAAAAATGATGAACTAGTACAAATAGACAGCATACTAAACCTAAAAAAAAGATTAAGTATGCAAAAAAATATTGATGTTAAGTTTGAGCCTATAAATAATGGAAATCATTTTTTTAAAAATAAAGAAAAAGATTTATCAAGCTTGTTGGATAAATATATAAAAGAAAAAATAACTGTAATTTAATTTTTAATAATTACTCCTCCTGTGCAAGGTTTTTTAACACCTGTTGTTTTTGGAAATGAAATTGGTTTTTTAAGATAAGATCTAATGGCAAGATAAGCAAAAGCTTGTGACTCTACAAAATCTCCATTTATTTTATAATCATCGATTAGTTTTAAATTAATACTAGTATTTTTAATTTTACTTACTAAAAATTTATTTTTTCTACCCCCACCACACAAAACAACTTTACTTTTTTTTTTATGATTAAGACTAGATTTTATTATATTAGCGGTAAAAGCAGTTAAAGTGGCTGCCCCATTTTTTAAAGATAAACCTTTTACAAATGAAGTGCTAAAATCTTTTATATCAAAAGATTTTACAATTTTATTTTCATTATAACTTTTTTTTTTAAAAAAAATTTTTAATTCTTTTTTTAATTTTATTTTATTTATTTTTCCTGATTTAGCTATTGATCCATTAAAATCAAATTTTTTTTTAGTATGAACTCTTATCCACTTATCTAACAGACACATTCCAGGACCGATATCTGTTGCTGACAAATTATTTTTATTATCAATTGTAGTTATATTTACAACACCTCCTATATTTACAAATGTAACAGGTTTAATTTTAAGTTTTTTTTCTAGTAATTTATGAAATACAGGAGTGAGTGGAGCTCCTTGTCCTCCATTCTTTAGATCATTTTTTCTAAAATTATAAATAATTGTCTTTCTAGTAAGTTTTGAAAGTAATTTTGCATCTCCTAATTGTTTTGAAATTTTACTTTTGGCGTTATGAAAGATGGTTTGTCCATGAAAACCAATAAAATCTATTTTGACATTTGATTCTTTTAAAATTTTTTTAATAACTTCAAAATGCATAAAGGTTATTTTTTTTTCTATTATCTTTAATTTTTTTGATAGCTTTTTTAAATCTTTTGAATTATTAATTTTATCCCTAATTTTTGTTAAATCTTTGTACAAAACTTTGTTAAATTTAAAATATTTATCTAAAATAACCTCATATTTAGTCTCGCCATCTGATTGTATAATTGAGGCGTCAATACCATCCATTGAAGTACCGCTCATAAGACCTAAACTGTAATAGTATTTGCTCATAAATTATATTTAATTTAAAAAGAACCTTGTATATTACAATTTAAAGAACTTAAAAATTCATGCAAGAAACATTTCTAAAAGAGTTTCAAAAAAGAGGTTATTTTCATCAATGTACAGATGAATCTAGCTTGAATGAAATTGTCAACAACAACAAAATTAAAGCATACATTGGTTTTGATTGTACTGCCCCAAGTTTACACGTTGGAAGTTTAATGCAAATTATGTGTCTACGACTTCTTCAAAAATATGGACATCAACCAATAGTACTACTAGGTGGTGGTACAACTTTAATAGGAGATCCTTCGGGCAAAGAAGAAACCCGGCAAATATTGAGCAAAAAAGAAATTGATAAAAATATTAAAAGTATTAAAGGAGTTTTTGAAATTTTTCTAAATTCTAAAAATCCAAAAATAAAACCTATATTTGTAAATAATCACTCTTGGTTAAATAAATTAAAATATGTTAATTTTTTAAGAGAAGTTGGTAAACATTTTACTGTAAACAAAATGTTAACTTTCGACAGTGTAAAACTGAGGTTAGAAAGAGAACAATCTTTAAGCTATATGGAATTTAATTATATGATGCTTCAAGCTTATGATTTCTTTGAATTAAATAAAAAATACAAATGTATTTTACAGATAGGTGGTTCAGATCAATGGGGCAATATAGTTAATGGTACTGATTTAATCAAAAGAAAAGAAAAAAAACAAACCTTTGGATTAACTACACCTTTAATAACACTTTCATCTGGTGCTAAAATGGGAAAAACAACAAAAGGTGCTATTTGGTTAAATAAAAAAATGCTTACACCATATGATTACTGGCAGTTTTGGAGAAATACAGATGACAAAGATGTATTTAATTTTTTAAAACTTTTTACAGATTTAAAAATTGAGAAAATTAATAATTTAGAGAACAGTATTGATGATATTAATAATCTAAAAATTTTACTTGCTAACGAAGCAACTAAAATGCTTCATGGATCAAAAGCTGCAAAAGACTCAGAATTAACAGCTAAAAAAACTTTTAGTGATAAATCTATTGGGAAAGATTTACCTATAATCAAAATAAGAAAAGATATAATTAAAAATGGAATAAATATATTAGAAATTGTAATGCTTTCAAAATTAGCAAATTCCAAAAGTGAAATTAGAAGGATGATAAAAAATAAAGGCTTACGTATCAATAACGAAATTACATTAGATGAAAAAAAAATCTTTCATAAAAATGATTTTGATCAAAACGATTGCATGAAGGTATCTCATGGTAAAAAAAAACATACCATTGTTAAAATTATTTAATTCTTTTCTTTTTTCATTTTTTCTAAGGCTCTAACAATAAATCTTGGAGTAATAGTTTTAATAGGATTAACAGTTGTTTTAATATTTTTTGGTGGTCCTTTCATTTTAAAACTTACTCCAACTACGCCTTCTCCTGCTTTTTTTCCAACTAAAATATTTCCCACAAATGGTATTTTTGCTATTAAAGAATTAAGTTTAGTAGCGGGAACCAAGGTTCCACTTAAACTCACTAATCTACCTTTGTCTACATAGCCATCTAACAAGATAGATATAGCTGGACCCATAGCTAACGCATCTTCAATATTTAAAATATTATTTTCACTATTTAATTTCATATCAAAAGAATCAAAACGTATGCCATCCCCGGAAAGTGTATCAGCTATACCCTGAAGAGAAGCTAAGGTTAAAAGTTTAGCTAAAGACGGGACTTTTGAAACTGTAAAATCTGTAATCGATAAGGTAGAATTTGATTTATTTTTTGAAATAAGAGATTCATATTCTAGCTTTCCTCTCTCAAAACCTTCAATAAAATTAAAATTTTTTATAAACGGTCTTGCTCTGTCAGAAATAACTTGAAGTGTTTTTTGATTTTCATCAATTTTATAAATAGACATTTCAATAATTTCATTTTTAGAAAAATTACCTTTTAATATTAGTTTTTCAAAAGATCCATTCTTTATGGAGGCAATAGTTGCAAAGTTTGATACAACATCGTTTGTTCCTGTAAGTACTTCTTTAAAATCAACCTTTATTTCGCTGCTAAGTTTTTTACTAAAAATCTTACTATCATTTTTTTTAGATAATGATTTTAAAAGCGGATGAGCGTCGAAAATTGAGCCTTTAATAACAATGTTTTTATTTTTTTTAATTAAAAAATCATTATTTTTTATTTTATTATTAAAAGTCAGGACTTTGACAGTATCTAAATTTTTAATCTCGTAATTTTTATTAAACAATATATTAGATAGGCTTATTTTATTATTTCCTTCATAAAATTCTAACTCATTTATATTATAAAAATTATTTGCAACAAAATTTGTGTTGAAATTTATTGATGAATCTACATTTTTATCTTTTTTATAATTAAGTTGCCATATATTAATTTTAGATTTTGCTAAATCAAAGTGGCCTTCAATTTTATAATCTTTTTTGTTGTTATCAAATTTTGAGTTAATTTTAAAATTATCAAATTCATTACTAATTTTTAAAGATCCTTCTAAAGCAGCAGTTAAGCCAGATTTTGATTTTTTAAATTTAATTTTAGTGTTTTTAAAATTAATTTTATTATCGTAGGAAGGTAAATATTTTTTTATTGATTCTATATTTTGAGTATCTATATTTAAATAAAGTATATTCCCTTGGGAAAAATAAGATAATTGAGATAATTTATAATTCTTTCCTAGGTTTGCATCAATTTTTGTTTGTAAATCTATAGATCCATAAATATTTTTATAAATGCTGAGGTCTAAATTTAATAAATTAGATACTTTTTTTATTTTTAAAAAATCTATATCCCCTTTGGTATTTAATAGAGTGTTAAATCTTATTTTATTTTTTTCTTTATTTAAAGTTATTTTACTACCCTGCAGGTTTAGATTGTCAAAATTACCTTTATTAATGTTAAATATGTATTCTTGATCATTTTTCTCACCATCATAATTTATTTCAGATGTTAGATTTTGTATTGAAAGATCCTTAGATAAATTTATTGTAGCATTTAAAATTCTCCCAAAAAACTTATACTCTTTGCCTATTTTACCATCTTTTTCGAAAGGAATAGAAAATTCTCCTTCTAAAATTCCTTTAGCAAAAATATTATTTAAACGTTTATTAATAAATTTAGGAATAAATATTCTAGTAATTTTAGTTATATCTTTAATGTTATTTTTTTTAAATTCAATTTCAATCTTCTTTAACAGGAAATCGTTGCTGTAAAATGATTTGATTGAAAGAAATAAATCTAATTTAGATAAATTTATTTTCTGATTCTTGATTGCTACTTTAGGTTTTTTTATTTTTACTAAAAAACTTTGATTTATAAAATTTAAATATATTTTTACTTTATTAAATTCTAAAGATACATTTTTATTTATTTGGTTTGCATTTGTTTTGATTAAAGCATCAAGTCTACTAGTTTCTATTCCTATAAAAGTAAGAAAAATAATACTTAAAGTCAAAATTATCAGAGTTATGTAAAGAAGTTTTAAAAAAATTTTCCCCATACTTACTATTTTTTTTCTTTAGTTTGATATAGAGCTGCTTCCAAAAAACCATCTATATCTCCATTTAATACTGCTTCCGGGTTTGTATTTTCTAGACTATTTCTTAAATCCTTGACTAATTGATACGGTTGTAAAACATATGATCGTATTTGGTGGCCCCATCCAATATCTTTTTTTGATTTAGCTAAATTATCTGAAGCCTCATCCTTTTTTTGCATTTCATATTTATATAATCTTGCTTTCAGCATGTTAAAACAAGTTTCTTTATTTTTATGTTGTGATCTTTCATTTTGACATTGGACAACAATATTAGTTGGTAAATGAGTTATTCTAACAGCGCTATCTGTCGTATTAACAGATTGGCCTCCTTTGCCACTAGATTTATATGTATCTACTCGAATATCTTTATCTTGAATATCAATGTTAATGCTATCGTCGACCACAGGATATATCCATGCGCTAGCAAAACTAGTGTGTCTTCTGGCTCCAGAATCAAAGGGTGAAATTCTAACTAGTCTGTGTACTCCCGATTCAGATTTTAACCAACCGTATGAATAAGCTCCATAAACTTTTAATATAGAAGATTTAATTCCAGCCTCATCACCTCTGTGTTCACTTATTATTTCAAATTTAAATTTTTTTTTCTCTATCCATTTACAATACATTCTACGCAACATTTCAGCCCAGTCTTGGCTTTCTGTACCACCGGCCCCAGCATGAATTTCAAGATATGCATCTAAATCATCATTTTCGCCTGATAAAAAACAAGAAACCTCAATTTTTTTTATTTGTTTTAGTATTATTGGTATTTTTTTTTCACAATCTTTTATTACAAGCTGTTCATTTTCTTTTAAGGCTAGGTCTAAGAGTTGTTCAATATTTTCTAACTCAATTACATTTAAATTAAAATTTTCTAAAATATTGCTTAAAAAATTTTTTTCTTTTAATATTTTTTGTGCAAAAGGTTTATTTTTCCAAAAATTTTCTTCTGAAATTTGCTCTTCAAAGGTAAGGAGTTTTTCTTTAATTTTATTTTTTTCAAAGATACCCCCTAATATTATTAATTACTTTTTTTATTTGTATTATTTTAATTTGTGTATCTTGCATAATTAGTAAAATCTAAATATCTTCTTATTATTTTTCAAATTAGAAAATTCTAATGTACCTTTATTAAAAATTTTTTCAAGATTAATCATGGTTTTTCTATTTGATTTAAAAGATTCATATATAGTTTTTCTTGTATTTGAGTTTGCTCTTAAACCTGTGTTTAGATCCACCATAATTAGGTTGATGTTTTTTGGTATTTTAAAAGGTAATGCATCTTTTTTTTTAACAGTTTTTTTAACAAATTTTTTAAATATTGGTAAAGCTGCTTTTGCGCCTGTTTCGAATTTACCTAAACTTCTTGGTTCATCAAAACCTACATAAACCCCTATTGCTAATCTGGAAGTAAATCCCAAAAACCATGCATCCATATTATTGTTTGTTGTTCCAGTTTTTCCAGCTAGTGTTAAATTTAAATTTCTTAACCCTCTTCCAGTCCCTCTTTTAACAACACCTTCCATCATTGAGGTGATTTGGTAAGCGGTTTCTGGAGAAATAATTTGTTTTCTATTGTCTTCAATTTCTGGTATTTCATTTTTTAATATTGATATTTCTTCGCATCCCAAGCATTTTCTTTTATCAGAATTAAAAATTGTTTTTCCTCTCCTGTCTTGAATTCTATCAATGAATATAGGTTCAACTTTTTTTCCTCCATTTACAAATGAACAATAGGCATTTGTAAGTTTAATCAAAGTAGTTTCCGCGGATCCAAGAGATACAGATAATAATTCTGGCACATCTTCATAAATTCCAAAATTTTTAGTAATATTAGAAATTTCTTTAAATCCAACTTTTTCTGCAATACGAACAGTCATTAAATTTCTAGATTTTTCAATACCTATTCTTAAAGTAGAGGGTCCATAAAACTTTTTTCCATAATTTTCAGGTTTCCATGTTTTTAGACCTTCTCCTTGGTCTATTACAAATGGTGCATCTAAAACTAGAGTGGATGGGGTAAATCCATTTTCTAATGCAGCCGCGTATACAAATGGTTTAAAAGCAGAACCGGGCTGTCGATTAGCTTGTGTTGCTCTATTAAATTCACTTAACTTAAAACTAAAGCCTCCAACCATGGCTAATACTCTTCCAGTGTATGGATCCATGGCAACAATTGCTCCATTAACATTTGGTAATTGTTTTAAACTCCACTTATCGTTTTTTATTCTTTTTACATATATAATGTCATTAACTTTAAGTATTTCTTCGAAGCTTTTTTTTCTTATCCAGGCAACATTTTTAAAATCTATAAAACCAACTTTTTTATTTTTTAATTCAATTGTAATAGTTAATTTTTCAATTTTAATTACCTTAGCTATTTTCCAAAATAAACTTTTATCAGGTATAAATTGACTAATATTATTTTCCCAATTATCATTTTTTAGATTAGTAATTGGACCTCTCCAACCATGTCGTCTATCATATTCTTGTAATCCTTCTCTTAATGCTTTTAAAGCTTCGATTTGCAAGATTGAGTTTAAAGGAGTTCTTATTGATAAACCTCCTTTGTAAAGACTGTCATATCCATAAGTGCTACTAACTATTCTTCTTACTTCTTCAGAATAAAAGTTAGCCTCTTCTAAAAGATTTATTTTTCTTTTTTTTAATTTAATTTCAGATTTTATTACTTTATTATATTCTGATTTATCTATATATTCATTTTCATATAAATTCTTCAGTACAAAATTTCTTCTAATTTTAGCTTTCTTTTTTGATTTATAGGGATTATATTTGCTTGGTGCTTTTGGAAGCGCCGCAAGAAGAGCCGCTTCTCCATAATTTAAATCAGCAACAGCCTTATCAAAATATTCCAAACTTGCAGCAGCAATACCATATGTACCTTCCCCTAAGTAAATTTGATTTAAATACAACTCCATAATTCTCTCTTTAGAATAAGCTCTTTCAATTCTAAAAGCTAAAATTGCCTCCTTAATCTTTCTTTTTAGCGAAACTTCGTTTGTTAATAAAAAATTTTTTGCTACTTGTTGAGTGATTGTTGACGCTCCTTCTAGTCTTTTGTTAGAAAAAATATTTCTTAAATTTTTTATTACTGCTCTAGAAATACTTTTTGCATCAACCCCAGGATGAGAGAAAAAATTTTTATCCTCAGCTGATAAAAAGGAATAAATTACCTTTTTGGGTATCGACTCATACGGTATAAATAATCTTTTTTGTAAAGCATATTCAGCTATTAAATGCCCTTCTCCAGAGTGAACTCTACTAGATATTGGTGGTTTATAATTTGCAAGTATTTTGTAATCTGGAAGACCAGAGGAAAAATACCAGAGAGTAGAAAATATGAATAATAGACACGCAATTATAGTAAAAACAATTAATTTTATACTTTTTTTAAAATATGACATTATGAGCTTAAGAAATGAATTAATTCTGTCTTTCTTATGGCATTTATGCATTTAACATAAAATTAATCAAAAAAAACTAATATATTTATTGATAAATTTAAGGTATGTATAATATTAGCAATAAACAAAATTTAAAATTATGAACAAAACATCAAACAGAAACAGGAATAAAATTTCATGGAAAAAAATTTATACATTGATGCATCGCATCCTAGTGAGACTAGAGTTGTTCTCAAATCAAAAGATCATATTGAAGAATATGAATACGAGAACAAAAATAAACTTTTCATAAAAAATAATATTTATTTAGGAAAAGTTAGTAGAATTGAACCCTCTTTACAAGCTGCGTTTGTAAATTACGGAAAACAAAGACATGGTTTTCTTGCCTTTAATGATATTCAGTCAGACTACTATCAAATTCCTCTTGCGGATAAAGATCGACTTAAAAAAGAAGAAGAAAATTTAAGAGTAGAACTTAAGGATAAAAGCAAAAATAGTGAGGAAAATGACAAGAATCTAAATAAAGAATTAGAAAACAATAAATCGTCAAACGAGATAGGTCCTATAAACGAAACTCAAAACACTAATGCTTCTGAGAAAAATAAAGATGACAGTTTTAAAGATAGAAACGATCAGTTTAATGAATTAAAAAAAAGATACGGTATTAGAAGATATAAAATTCAAGAAGTCATTAAACCAGATCAAATAATTCTAATTCAAATCTTAAAAGATGAACGAGGGCAAAAAGGTGCCGCCTTAACAACGTTTATATCTCTGGCAGGGAAGTACAGTGTTTTAATGCCTAATACAGCTAAAGGTGGAGGAATTTCTAGAAAAATAGTTAACCCTGATGAAAGAAAAAAAATTAGAACTATGCTTAAGGAAATAATTGTACCTAAAACAATGGGTTTAATAGTGCGTACAGCAGGGCTAAATAAAACAAAAAATGAACTTGATAAAGATGTGCAAAATACAATTAAAACTTGGGAGGAAATTAAAACAAAAACCGTAAAATCACTAGCACCAAGTCTAGTATATGAAGAAGGAGATATCATCAAAAGAGCTTTAAGAGATATTTATGATAATGAGACAAATAATGTAATCGTTGATGGAAACGAAGGTTACCAAAAGACAAAAAATTTTATGAAAATTTTAATGCCTGAAAATGTAAAAAAAATTAAAAAATATAGAGGTAAAATTCCTCTTTTTCATGACGCAGGAATTGAGAAGAGTTTAAATAGAATTTTTGAACCCACTGTAAAATTAGAATCTGGGGGGTATATAGTAATAAATCCAACAGAAGCTTTAGTTTCAATAGATATTAATTCGGGACAGTCAATAAAGGAATCAAATATAGAAAAAACAGCTTTAAAAACTAATCTAGAAGCTGCAGAAGAAATATCTAGACAAATTAAAATTAGAGATCTTTCTGGTTTAATTGTTATTGACTTTATTGATATGTTTAGTTTTCACAATAGGAGATCTGTTGAAAGAAAATTAAGAGAAAAACTAAAAGATGATAGAGCTAGAATGCAGTTTGGTAGAATAAGTAATTTTGGTTTACTTGAAATGACAAGACAAAGATTAAGAGAAAGTTCAGTCAAATGGACTATGCAACTTTCTCTTGATTCTTTTGCTTTAAAAATAATAAAAAAAGGTGAGGAATTAGCTTTTTCAAATAAAGTTAAAATATTAAATATTAGTGTGCCATTGAAAGTTAAATTATATATTCAAGAAAATTTAGCAAAAGAACTAACTCATTTTAACAACAAATATAAATTAGAACTTAATATAGTTGCAGATAATAACTTAATAATCCCTGAATATAAAATAGAGTTATTAAATAAAAATAAAAAAATAATTAGTAAAATTGAAAATATTGAAAAAATAGAAAAAATAGAAAAAATTTTAGCTGATAAAATTCATAACAAGAAGAAGTTTGTAAGCCAAAAAATTAATAAACCAAAAGGAAAATTTAATAAAAAATTAAAATATCATTCCAAACCAAAAAAAAATAATTTTCCTCCTAAAAAGGTAATTAGCTCTTAATTGTTTAAGACTAAATTAAGTTTTCTTCTGGTGAAGAGGATCTGCCATACGTTCTTTTTTTCATTCTTTCAGCTTTAAAAGCTTTTCTTCCAGATATAACCGCAAATTTCATTGCTTCAGCCATTAAAATAGGATTTTTAGCTTCTGCTATAGCAGTATTAATTAAAACTCCATCACATCCAAGCTCCATAGCAATTGTGGCGTCTGAGGCTGTGCCAACACCAGCGTCAACTATTACTGGAACGGAGGATTGTTCTTTAATTAAAGTTATATTTGTTTTGTTCTGTATACCTAAGCCTGAACCAATGGGAGCAGCTAAGGGCATTATTGCGCACGCCCCTAGATCTTCTAATTGTTTTGCTAAAATTGGATCATCTGTACAATAAACCATAACTTGAAAACCTTCTTTAACTAAAATTTTAGTAGATTTTAATGTTTCAATCATATTTGGGTATAATGTTTTTTTATCACCTAAAACTTCTAGTTTAACTAATCTCCATCCTCCCATTTCTCTGGCTAATCTAAGTGTTCTAAGTGCTTCTTCTGATGTAAAGCATCCAGCTGTATTTGGAAGATAGGTAATGGATTTCGGGTCAATATAATCCATTAATAAGGGCTGATCTTTATTTAAAATATTAACTCTTCTGACAGCAACTGTTACTATATCTGCACCAGAGGCTTTTACTGCTTTTGAGGTTTGGTCAAAGTCTTTATACTTTCCAGTACCAACAATTAAACGGGATTTGAAATTTTTTTTAGCTATAGTAAAAAATTCTTCCATAAAATTATCCTCCACCAATAAAATGCACTATTTCTACTTTATCATTTTTATGCAAAATTTTCTTTAGATATTTGTTCTTTTCGATAATGACACCATTTACTTCTATAGCTACCTTATTTTTTTGAATTTTTAGCTGATTTAATAGTTCATTTAAATTGGAACCTTTTTTTATTTCAAACAAAGTTCCATTTAATTGTATTTTAGCCACATTTAAGTTATTCATTTGGATTATTTTAACTTATTTAAATGACAAAAAAAATACTAATAATAAATGGACCAAATTTAAATCTTTTAGGTGAAAGAGAGAAATCTAAATATGGTATTATTTCACTCGACGAGTTAAAAAAAAATTGTGAATCCCATGCTAGATCAATAGATATTAATATTAAGTTTGATCAATCTAATATTGAAGGCGAAATAGTTACAATGATACAAAAAGCAAAAAATGTTTATGATGGAATAATTATAAATGCGGCTGGATATACACACACTTCAGTTGCAATTTTAGATGCGCTTTTAGCAGTTAAAATACCTACAGTGGAAGTTCACATAACAAATATATATAATCGGGAAGAATTTAGAAAAAAATCCTTAATAAGCAAAGTTGCAGAAGGAATTATTTGTGGATTTGGAGTAAATGGATATATTATGGCTTTAGATTCCATGAAAAATAATTTATTAAAAAAAAATGAAAATAAATAAAAAAATTATTGAAGAATTAACTAACTATTTAAAAGAATTTAATCTTACCGAAATAGAGTATGGGGAAGGTTCTAGTAAAATAAAAGTTTCTAGAGCTCAAAGTAGTTCAAGTTTAATTTCTGAAATACCACAAAATAAAAAATCTATTGAGAATAAAAATAAAGATGATAGTTTTAAAGTTATATCTCCAATTGTGGGAACTGCATATCTTGCTTCAGAGCCCGGGGCTAAAAATTTTGTTTCAGAAGGACAAAAAATAAAAAAAGGGCAAACCATAATGATTGTTGAGGCGATGAAAACAATGAATCATGTTCCTTCAACGAAAGATGGTATTGTGAATAAAATTTTAGTAAAAGACGGTGAGGCTGTAGAATTTGGTCAACCACTAATTTCTTTTAAATAATGTTCAAAAAAATTTTAGTTGCCAACCGTGGAGAAATAGCGGTTCGTATAATTAGAGCTTGTAAAGAATGGGGCATTTCAACTGTTGCTGTCCATTCAGATGTTGATTCTGAAGCTATGCATGTAAGATTAGCAGATGAAAGTATTTGTATAGGCTCACATCAGCCACAAAATAGTTATCTAAATGTTGCTGCATTAATGTCTGCTGTTAATATAACCGGGGCCGAAGCCATTCACCCGGGATATGGTTTTTTATCAGAAAATGCTCACTTTGCAGAAATTGTTACTAAAAATGGCATTAAATTTATAGGACCAAGTGCAGAATTAATAAAAAAAATGGGAGATAAAATAGAAGCAAAAAAAATAGCTAAAAAAAATGGATTGCCAGTAATAGAAGGATCTAGCGAAAGTGTAAAATCTATAACTGAAGCAAAAAAAATTAGCGATCAAATTGGTTACCCTGTTTTAATTAAAGCTGCTGGAGGTGGTGGTGGAAAAGGTATGAAAGTTGTTAAAAAACCTAGTGATATGGAAGAGTTATTTGCGGCTGCAAAGCTAGAATCAAAAAAATATTTTAATAATGATAAAGTTTATATTGAAAAATACTTTAATAACCCTAGGCATATTGAAGTTCAAATCATGTCTGGTAAAAATAGAACAGTACATTTGAGTGAAAGAGATTGTTCAGTTCAAAGAAATCATCAAAAATTAATAGAAGAAACTCCGAGTCCAGTCATAAATGAAAATGTTAGGTCAAGTTTGTTAGAAAAAACTGTTAAAATGGTAGAAAAAATTGGTTATGAAGGCGCTGGAACTGTCGAGTATATATATGAAAATGGAAAATTTTATTTCCTTGAAATGAATACAAGAGTTCAAGTAGAACATCCAGTTACTGAAGTAGCTACCGGAATTGATATTGTTAAGGAGCAAATTTGGGTAGCTAACACAGGGAATACAGCTTTAACTCAAAATGATATTGTTCCTACAGGTCATGTTATTGAATGCAGAATAAACGCTGAAGATCCAAGTAAAAATTTTCAACCTTCTCCAGGATTGATTACAGTTTGTCATCAACCTTCTGGTTTTAGAACTAGAGTTGATGGTGCCATTTTTCAAGGATGTAAAATAACCCCCTATTATGACAGTTTAATTTGTAAATTAATTTGCCAAGGCAGAAATAGAACTGAAGCCATACAGAGAATGTTGAGAGCTTTAGATGAATTTGTTATTGAAGGTATTGTGACAACAATAGGTTTGCATAAAAAAATACTAAACCATGAAAAATTTATTAATTCTGACTTTGATGTAAATTGGCTAGCGAAAGAAACGTTTTACTAAATATTTTCACAACTTGTTATCCATAAATCATATACGGGGTGGTCTATTGATTTCAAAGTTGGACTAGATGCAAATGACCACCCATTAAATAAAAAAACTTGATTATTATCTTTGGTAGATAAGTCTTTAACTTGAATATAAGCGACCGCATCAACATTATCAGTATTATTAGAAAGTTGACACTTTAGAGCTTTAATTTCCAAAGGACCAAAAAATCTTTTTTCTCCTACTGCCATCCTTATCTCAGAAGTTTTTGCAGTTATTTTATCTAGTGCTGTGATATTTACATAAACTTTATCACTATCTAATTTTTTTTTTTCATCAATTTTATTTTCTAAATTAGTTGTAGAAGAAATTTGTTCTTCATCTTTTTCTAATATATCTTTCTCTTCCTCAAAGGTTGGGGATAAATCTTCTAAATTTATTAGTGGGACTGATTTTATCTCGTCAGCAGCAAAAACATAAGTTATTTTTGTAAAAAAAAATAAAATTAAAAAATATTTTTTAATATTTCCAAGTTTCATACTTTTTCATGTTTTTTTTTAAATTATGACTTAGTGAACCTTCGGGTTTGTAGGCCTTTGCTGTTCCTGTCATGTTTTCTTCATGTTCTTTCTGCCAATTAAATTTTTTTATCTCTTTGAGGGGTGGATTGTTTGATAAAAAATGAATCCATGAGTGCCACTCTGGTGGAATTTTAGTTGATTCTATATAATTGTTATACACCACCCATCTATTTCCTTTCGAACTTGTGTAATACTTGTTTCCCAATTTATCACTACCGATATATTTTCCAACGAACAGGGTGTAGATAAAGGTACCTATGGTTTGCTTGTGCCACCAAGTAAATATTTGTTTTAAAAAATTCATTATGATTCGTTTTGTTTGTTTAAATTAAAAATCCACACAATTAAGAATTGTAAATTATTTATTAGACTTAAAATATAATTAATATATATCATATAAATGTGCTCTATATACAAAAATAATTAAACCTTAAACCTATGAGAATCAGAACTTATGTCTAAATATCTTGTTGAAACTTATTACACATGTACTTTCAAAATTGTAAATACACTTGAAGAGTTAAGTGAAAAAAAACTTTCAGAACTTGAAAATAGTAAGGATGGTGAGGTTGAGGTAATTGATGTTAGGCTTAATAATAGAAAAACCAAAAAAATAGGTAAGAATCAAAATATTGAAAGTCCAAAAAATAAAATCAAAAAGTCAGATATTCCAGAAATATCAGCTGCTATAAATAAAACCATACTATCAAAAGATAATTTGAATATTCCTAATGAAGCTAACAATAATGATTTAAAAGTTCAAAAATTAATTAATAAAAATAATGATAGATATAAAATGCCAGATAGAAGAAAGGGTTATATTCAGAAAGTCAGTATTGGAGATCATAAAATATACTTACATACAGGAGAGTATGATGATGGCAAAGTTGGAGAAATTTTTATTGATATGAATAAAGAAGGTGAGTTAGTTAAAGCCTTAATGAATAACTTTGCGATAGCTATTTCTTTGGGACTTCAATATGGAGTTCCATTAGACGAATTTATTGATGCATTCATTGAAACTAAATTTGAACCTTCAGGAGAAGTCAAAGGAAATGATCGAATACTTAATGCTACTTCAATTTTAGATTATATTTTTAGAGAGCTAGCAATATCCTACTTAGCTAGGGAAGATCTTGCTCATACTCCAACTATTAATAAATATAACGATGATAAAGCTGTAAACGATGATATGGAAGATACTTTTTTAAAGCTTGTGAAAGGTATTACTAGTAAAGGTTTTATTAGAAGTAATTATAAAGATAAATTAGTAGATCTTAGCAATGTAAGGATTAATTTAAAAAGTAATAAGTAGTTTTTTTATTTTTTTTCTAAGATTTTAATATTTAATTCTTTTAATTGATTTGAGTCTACGGTAGATGGAGCTTTCATCATTAAATCCTGTGCATTTTGATTCATAGGAAACATTGTTATTTCCCTTATATTTTTTTCATTAGCTAATAACATGACAATTCTGTCTATACCAGGTGCTATTCCTCCATGAGGTGGAGCGCCATAACTCAAAGCATTAATCATTCCACTAAACTTTTCATCAACATATTTCTTATCATATCCAGCAATAGAAAATAATTTATACATTAGTTCAGGTATATGATTTCTAATTGCACCTGAAGATAATTCAATCCCATTGCAAACAATGTCATACTGATATGCTTTAATGTTCAACGGTTTTGTGAAATCAATATTTTTTAGATTACCTTGAGGCATTGAAAAAGGATTGTGACTAAATTTAATTTTTTTTGTAATTTCATCTTTTTCAAACATTGGATAATCAACTATCCAACAAAAAGCAAACTCTTCATTATTAATAAGCTTGAGATCTTTTCCTATTTTATCTCTTGCTAAAGCAGATATTTTTTCAACTGCTTTTGTCTTGTCGCAAGCTAGAAAAAAACTATCACCAATCTCGGCTCCAGTTATTTTCATAATTTCTTTAAGAGATTCTTCAGAAAATAATTTTCCAACCGGTCCTTTGGCAGATATATTTTTATCTTTTTCTAAAGTAAAATACGCTAAACCTGAAGCTCCTTCACTTTTGGCCCATTTATCAATACTATCAAAAAAACTTCTAGGTTTGTCTTTGGTATTTTTTGTTAAAATTGCTCTTACTTTTGATCCAGATTTAACTAATTTTTTAAATATATCAAATTTAACATCTTCTCTTATAAAAATTTCTGTTAAATCTGCAATTATTAAAGGGTTTCTTAAATCAGGTTTGTCAGTTCCATAATTCAGCATTGATTTTTCATAGGAGATTTTGGGAAATTTTTGAAATTTAATTTTTTTATTTGAAAAATTTTTGAACAAATTAATTAATAGTTTCTCAACTACATCAAATATATCTTCTTGTTCAACAAATGACATTTCTAAATCAAGCTGGTAAAACTCACCTGGGCTTCTGTCTGCTCGAGCATCCTCGTCTCTAAAGCATGGGGCAATTTGGAAATATTTATCAAATCCAGAAATCATAACTAATTGTTTAAATTGCTGAGGGGCCTGAGGTAGAGCATAAAACTTTCCAGGGTTTAGTCTGCTGGGTACCAAAAAATCCCTAGCTCCTTCTGGGCTTGAAGATGTTAATATAGGAGTTTGAAATTCTAAAAAACCTAATTTATTCATTTCTAATCTTATAAAAGTTATTACTTTTGACCTTAAAATAATATTTTCATGAATTTTTTTTCTTCTTAAATCTAAAAATCTATACTTTAATCTAATATCTTCCGCATATTCTTGGTCACTAAAAACTGGCATAGGTAGTTCTTTGCATGAACCTAAAATTTCAATAGATATTATTTTGACTTCTATATCGCCAGTATTCAAATCTGGATTGATGGTCTCTTTAGTTCTTTCTATTACTGTTCCTTCAACTTTAATAACAGTTTCTAATTGAATTTTTTCTACTTCTTTAAAATAGATGTTGTTATTATCTATAACACATTGTGTTAAGCCAAAATTATCTCTTAAATCAATAAATAAAAGATTTCCATGGTCGCGTTTTTTGTTGACCCATCCTGATAAAATAATCTTTTTATTTTTATTTTTAAGGTTTAGTTCGTTACAAGTATGTGTTCTATATTTCTGCAATTTTATTCCTTTTTAAAAATTTATATCATTTTTAACACTTCTTTAATCAGTTTTAAGCTAAAAGGGCTTCCCTTTTTTAAAGAATATTTGTCTAGAGTTAAAATAAACTGTGCAATTTTCTCATAGGACCTGTCAATTCTTTTTATTATGTAATCTATGTGTTTTTTTTCTACTTTAATTTGTTTATCAGAAAAATTTTTTGCTAAAATTACACTAATTAGATCATCATTTGGAAGATTAATTCCAATAGCTAAAGTACTGTTAATTCTAGACTTTAAATCAAGTAATTTGAATTTATATGTGTTAATTGGTTTTTTTGATGTAATTAAAAAATATTTATTATCTTGCAACGCAATATTCCACAAAGAAAATAATAGCTTTTCAGATATGTGTTCATCTAAATTTTCAATAATCAAAGATTCTTTTGTTTTAAATTTTAAAAAAGTATTTTCATTAAGCTTTTTAGAGTTAACTTTTAAAGATGAAGTTTTTTTCTCTAAAACTGATGCTAAATGTGATTTTCCTGAACCAGAGGGACCAAAAATATTAACTATTCTTTTTATCCATTTTGGCCAACTATCTATAAAATCATAAGCTGCTTGATTACTTGAAGAAACGTAAAAATCTTCTTTTTTATAAACATTATGTATTGGAAATTTTAAAATTAATTGATCATTCATTTAAATATATTTGCCAATACCCTTGATCATTATTTAGTTTATATCCATATTTAAGTAATTCATATTTTAATTTTTTTGGGTTTCCATAATAATATATTTTATAGAATGAACTATTAACACTAAATTCTTTTAGATTGTGTTTATGAATAGTACTTATTTTTTCAAGTGTATTTTTAAAAGCATTTAGTTGTTTTAGATTTTTATGATCATATCTTATTTTAATTGATAATGGCATTAAAAGGTTGATTAGATTTTCTTCTTTCCATATATCAGTGATTTGCAATTTTAAATCGATTAATATTTTGTCTAATAATAAGTTATCTTCAATATTTTCAATATTATAAAAGATATTTTTACTAATTTTTTTATTATTAAATTTAATTTTAAGATATACATTTAATTTATTAGATTTGTAATCCATTAATGCCAAAACATAATTTTCAACATTATACTTATTGACTAAATTATCTAAATCAAGATTTTCTATGCTTTCTTTGGACTTAGATATCGCCGCTACATGATCAAGATCTTCCAGTGGAAGAATAAAATTAATTAATTCATTTTGTATTTCAACTTCATTCCAATTTTTATAAAAAAAATTTTCATAAAAATTTTTTATTTCGTCATTAATAATTAATATAGGAAAAAATACTGATGAAATTTTATCAGGTTTAGAAAATGAAATATTTTTTTTTCTTAGAAATTTTTTAACTTTTTCTTCATTGTAGGATATTTGATAATCTGCAATATATTTATTTTTATTATATTTTTCTTCAATAATTTTAAAACTATTAATCAAGTTTTTTATTTCTTTTAATTGTATATTACTTACTTTTTTTGTATCCCTTGTGAGTAGAATTTTATTCATAAGTATTAGAAAGGAATTTTTAAACCCTTTATTTAGATATTTTTCACGGGAGAAATTTAAATTAATTACTCCTTTTACTTTAACATTATTTATTGTAAAAATATTTTCTATACTTAAGCTTTTTGATGATGAAACAAATATTATTATGGTTGCTGTTAAAAAAATAAAAATATATTCTTTTATAAGATTGAACAAATTTTTTAATATTAAATAATTTTTCATGAGAAAAACCTACAATACTTACAAAAAAAGCGGTGTTAATATGGCGGCAACTAATAAATTAGTAGATTACATTTCAAAAATATCAAGAAAAACCTATAAAAAAAATACAGAAATATCATCTTTTAGAAATATAGGGAGTTTTGGATCGATTTTTGATCTAAGTAGGCTAAAAATGAAAAAACCACTAATTGTCTCTTCCACAGATGGTGTGGGTACAAAAATTGAAATTGCTAATAAATTTAAAAAATTGAATACCATTGGAATTGACTTGGTTGCTATGTGTGTAAATGATCTTATTGTATTGGGTGCAAAGCCATTATTTTTTTTAGATTATATTGCTGTAAATAAACTTGAAACACGAAAAGTAAAAAAAATTCTAGATGGCATAGTTTTGGGATGTAAACAAGCTGGATGTGCTTTAGTCGGTGGAGAAACTGCTGAAATGCCAAGCACGTACGAAAAAAATAAATTTGATTTAGCGGGATTTTCAGTTGGAGCTGTAGAGAAAAATAAATTATTAAAAAAAAATAAAGTTAAAACAAAAAATGTTGTTTTGGCTATACCTTCATCCGGACTACATTCTAATGGCTTTTCTTTGGTTAACCACATTATAAAAAAAAATAAATTACCTATTTCAAAAAGTATTAAAAATGAATTACTTAAACCAACAAAAATATATGTAAAAGAATTAAATATATTAAATAATAAAAATTTGGTTAATGCTTGTGCTAATATAACTGGTGGTGGTCTTGTAGAAAATTTACTTAGGGTTATTCCAAATAATTTTACCTTAAATATTAACCTATCTTCTATAAAGGTTAAGCCCATATTTAAATGGTTAAAAAAAAATAATATTAGTGATTCAGAAATGCTAAAAACCTTTAACTGTGGCGTTGGTTTTTGTTTAATTGTTAATAAACTGTACGTTAAAAAAATTGAAAAAGTATTTTCTACTAATTTTAAACCTTATCAAATAGGTTTTATTTCAAAGGAAGATTTTAGAGTCAAAACTCTTGGTAAGTTAGAATGGTAAAAAAAATAAATACATGCGTATTTATTTCTGGCACCGGATCAAATCTTAATTCATTAATTGCAAGCTCTAAGAGTTATAATTTTCCAATAAAAATAAAATTAGTTATATCTAATAATAAAAATGCAATAGGTAATTTGATTGCAAAAAAAAACAATATTCCAATTAAACTTTTACCTTATGATAATAAAAAAAATTTTGAAAAAAAGGCACTAATTGAGATGACCAAAAGAAAAATTAAATTTTTATGTTTGGCAGGTTTTATGAAATTATTATCAAAAAAATTTATAAAAAAATTTAATAATAAGATTGTTAATATTCACCCATCATTACTTCCTAAATACAAAGGTTTAAATACTCATGAAAGGGTGATAAAAAATAAAGAAAAATTTAGTGGTTGTACAGTTCACTTTGTTAATTCCAAGCTAGATTCTGGTAAAATTATTTTGCAAAAAAAAGTTTTAATATCAAAAAATGATTCTATAAAATCACTTAAACAAAAAATTTTATTACAAGAACATAAGCTCTATTCAAAATCTATAATATCGATATTTAAGTAATTTTATTTAAAAAAGAAATTTATTTCAATTTTAGCATTCTCTACACTATCAGATCCATGAACTGAGTTTTTGTCAATAGAAATGCCATATTTTTTTCTTAAAGTTCCTTCTTCTGCGTTTTTGGGTTCAGTTGCACCCATCAACTCCCTGTTTTTCTTAACAGCATTTTCACACTCTAAGACCATCACAACAATAGGTCCTGAGGATAAATAAGAGCAAAGATCATTATAGAATGGCTTAGTTTGGTGTACTTTATAAAATTCTGAAGCTTCTTCTTTTGAAATTTTAACTTTTTTACTTTTTAAAATTTTTACATTTTTTTCTTCAAAAAAACTTTTAATTTCGTTTTCTAAATTTCTTTCAACAGCATCAGGTTTAATAATAGAAAGTGTCTGTTCAATCATATTTTTTACTCATAAAATTCCTTAATTAAATTATTTAACAATCTAACACCAAAGCCTGTTGCTCCTCCTGGATTTAAGCTTGCAGCTTTTTTAGAAAAAGCAGTTCCTGCAATATCTAGATGTGCCCAGGGTGTTTTATTCAATATAAACCTTTGTAAAAACTGTGCAGCAGTTATTGATCCTGCTCCACCTGCATAATTAATATTTTGAACATCTGCTATCGGAGAATTTATTAATTTATCATAATTTTTATGTAAAGGTAGGCGCCATACTTTTTCATTAACATTTTGACTAGCTTTAAAAATATTTTTTGATAATTCATCATCATTAGAAAATAAGCCTGCGTATTCATCTCCTAATGCCATTATAATAGCTCCAGTTAACGTAGCTAAGTCAATAATAAATTTTGGTTTGAACTTTTCTTCTGTATAAGAAAGAGCATCAGCAAGAACAAGTCTGCCCTCTGCATCAGTATTAAGAACTTCAATTGTTTTTCCTGAGTAAGATTTTACTATATCACCAGGTCTTTGAGCGTTTCCATCTGGCATATTTTCAACTAAACCTACTACACCCACAGCATTTACTTTTGCATTTCTTAATGCAAGACTTTTCATTAAACCAACAACAACTGCTGAACCACCCATGTCGTATTTCATTTCTTCCATAAACTTTGCGGGTTTCAAAGAAATTCCCCCAGTATCGAAACATACACCTTTACCTACAAAAGCTAGAGGTTTACCAAAATTACTTTTTGCACCATTCCATTTTATAATTACTAAAAAAGTTTCATTTTCACTTCCTTGCCCCACTCCTAACAATGAGTTCATGCCTAATTTTTTTAATTTTAATTCATTTAAAATTTCAACTTTTAATCCCAGTTTCGTAAGTTTTTTTATTTCTTCTGTATATTTTTTTGGATTTAATATGTTCGGTGGCTCTGAAACTAAATCTCTACTCAAGAAAACACCTTCTTTTATAGCATCATAATATTTATTTTCTTTTTGCATTCTCTCTTTATGAGATGTAACAATTTTGAAAATAATTTTTTTATTAATTTTCTCTTTATTTATCGTTTTATACTTGCCGAATGTATAACTCTTTAAATTGAAACCTAAACAAAACTCTGAAAAAAAACTTACTAATTTTTTATTATCAAAATCTAGGCTATCCATATATAAATCAATTTTATTAATATCTTTTACTTTTTTTAAGTCTGAAAAAAAACGTCCCCCTAGTTCTTCGGGGAAAAAAATTTCATGCTTATTTTTGACTTTAATAATGAAGCATTTTAGTCTGTCGGATATGTCAAAAGAAATAATTTCTTCTTCTTTTTTCTTTACTTTTGCCATTCGAAGAAAAGAATTTATTTTTTGAACTGCATTTTTGGATAAAACGCCCTTTCTGTCTTTATAGACGTACTTTTCATTCACAAATACTGCTAGCGCATCACTATCTGTGCTCAAACTGCTTATAAAATCTACCATTTTGCCTTTCTTTAACGTAAAAATTGAATTCTATTCAAAGTTGATTTATTAATTATATATTACAAATTTTAGAATGCAAAATACAATTTATAAATATTTTTTTCATGAATTCTTAAGATATTTTATTACATCTTTATTTGCTCTTGCAGTAATAGTATGGACTGTCCAGGCTGTCAACTTTTTAGATCTTGTTACAGAAGATGGGCACGCTTTTGCAACCTATTTTACTTATTCTATTTTAATATTATCTAAAGTCTTAACAAAATTAATACCTTTTTGTTTTTTATTAGCTGTAATATTAACAATTAATAAATTGGAAAAAGATAATGAATTAATTACTATTTGGACTTCGGGATTAAATAAAATTCATATAGTTAATCTTTTACTTCGAATATCCATAATAGTTATGATTTTACAACTTATATTAACCAGTGTCGTTAATCCAAAGTTTTTGAACTTGTCCAGATCAATTTTAAAAAATTCTCAACTTCAATTTATTCCATCTTTATTAAAAGAAAAACAGTTTAATGATACAGTCGAGGGCTTAACAATATTTGTTGGAGAAAGAAATAAAAGTAAAATTTATAAAAATATTTTTATTAGAGATGATGGAAAGATTTTATCTTCAATAGGAGCTCTATCATCCACAATTTTTGCTAAGTCTGGAAAAATTAGTGATGATGAAAAAAACCTCATATTATATAATGGTAATATTCAAAAACTTGAAAAAGATAATACAGTAAGTATAATAAGATTTCAGAAAACTGTATTAAAATTGGATGGGTTAAGTACAAAGACTATATCTGAACCAAAAATGCAAGAAACCACTACATTAAAAATTTTGTTATGTATCATAAATGATAATTTATATAGTGATATGCATAACTGCACCCAGAGTAAAAAATCTTTTATGGATACTAAAATTGAAATTAATAAAAGGCTTGGAATGCCAATGTTCATTCCATTAATTTCATTGATATGTGCGTTTTTGCTTTCATCAAGAAAAGATAAAAAAATTTACAATTACAATAAATATATTTATTTTTTCATTAGTTTATCACTTCTTATTTTGGCAGAAATTTTTGTTCGATACTCAGGCAGTTCATGGGTACATAGTGCAACCTACTATTTATTTCCAGTTTTAATGTTACCTTTAATCTACTGGAGTTTAATAAGAAAATTTAAATATGAAAACTTGTTTTAAAAAATATGAATAGATTTTTTTTAATAAATAAATACCTTGCTTATCAATTTTCTAAAGTTGTAATGAATATGATTTTAATTTTTTTCTCTTTAGGTTTTGTTATGAATTTATTTGAGGAAATAAATTTTTTTAAAGATATTGACATTGGTATTTATATACCAATTTTAATGTCTTTATATATTGTTCCAAGTTTGCTCTATGAAATGTTTCCTTTTATAATTTTATTGTCTGGTATGTGGTTTTTTTTAAAATTAAAAAAAAGTGATGAAATTACAGCTATGAAAATATCAGGTTTATCAAATTTTACAATTATTTCTATTCCAAGTCTTGTCTGTATTGTTATGGGTATTTTTTTTATCACTTCAATAAACCCGATTACTTCTATTTTAGTTAAAAAATATGAAACAGTAAAAGGTAATTATGAAAGAGATCAAGATTATCTTGCCGCAATTACTAAAAATGGAATATGGATTAGAGAAAAAAATGATTTAATAAATAATATAATTAGATCTTCTAATTTGCAGAATGCAAAATTGATGAATGTTTCAATATATGAATTTGATCAAAATTATGATTTTATACGAAGAGTTGAAGCTAAATCTGCCGATATTTCTACTTTAAATTGGTTATTAGAAGATGTTGTTACAATGGGTAGAGATGGAAAAATTATATCAAAAAATATTTCTAGTGCTCAATATGTTAGTACGTACAATTTAGATAAGATTAAGAGTCTTTACTCAAATTTAGACACTATCTCATTTTGGAATATTAATAATGAAATAGAACTTTTAAAGAAAAGAGGCTATTCAACTAAGCAAATGGAGACAAAATTGCATAGCTCATTCGCATTTCCCTTCTTTTTGTTAGCAATGCTTCTTTTGAGTGGAGTATTCACCTTGGGTTTAAATTTTAAAGAGAACAGTTATCCATATATTTTTATCACTATAAGCATATGTGTTTTAGTTTATTTTTTTAATGATTTTTCTGCAGCTCTAGGTAAAACAGAAAGATTGGATGTAGAGGTGGCAGTTTGGATGCCAATAATTATTATTTTCCTTTTTGGATCTGCGGGGGTTATTTATGCAAATCAAAAATAATAAATTAAATATAATTTTATTTCCATTAATTTTTTTCATGTTTATTGTAAACTTGGGTGCTGAAGAATTTGATATTGAAGCAAAAGAAATTCTAATAGATAAAGATAAAGAAACGCTTGTAGGTATAGGTTCTGTAACAGCAGTAGATACATCTGGAAAAATTATTAATTCTAATAAAATAACCTACAGAAAAAAAAATGAATTCATTCTAGCCGAAGGAGACGTAAAAATTGATGATACAATAGGTAATATATTAAATACTCAGAAAGCATCATACGATAAAAAAAATGAAATTATCAAATCTTTTGGTAATACTGAAATTATAACAAAAGAAAATTATAAAATTTTAACAGAAAATATTTTTTATGACTTGAAGAATAATATTATTTCCTCCCAAAACAAATCTACCTTTATAGATGGAGATGGAAATATCATTAAAACTAGTATGTTTCAATATAATGCTAATGATAATATATTTTCTTCTATAGGCAAAATTAAAGTAATAGATGTAAATAAAAATAAGTATTTTTTTAAAGAAATTCACGTTGATACTAAAAATCAAGAAATTGTAGGATCAGATGTTAGTGTGGCTCTAGATCAAGCTACATTTGGAGTAAGTGAAGAAAGTGATCCAAGGTTTGTTTCAAATGATATTTTGCTTACTAAAGATAAAGCGCATTTAACAAAAGGAGTTTTCACTATTTGCAAAGAAAGAGATGGGAAGTGTCCACCTTGGTCCTTAAAAGCTAAAAAAATAACTCATGATAAGATAAAAAAAACTATATACTACGATAATGCAATATTAAAAGTTTACGATATACCTATTTTTTATTTTCCTAAATTTTTTCACCCAGATCCAACAGTTAAAAGACAGTCTGGATTTCTTGCACCTTTTTTTACTAATAGCACAAATATAGGTAGTGGTTTTGGTCTCCCCTATTTTTTAGCAATTGATAATGATAAAGATATGACTATTACTCCAAAAATTTATGCAGACGAAAATATTTTGTTATTTAATGAATATCGACAAGCTTTTAGAAATGGGTTTTTAACTTTAGATTCAAGTTTTACAAAAGGTTATAAAGAGACCACAACTTATAAAACTGATGGTTCAAGAAATCATATTTTTGCTAATTTAGATTTTAATTTTAATGCAAACGAAAACTATCAAAGTGATCTTTCCCTTAAAGTACAAAGAACATCAAATGATACTTACTTCAGAATACACGATATAGATACAGCCCTTGTTGATTCTGAAAATACAAATCTTGAAAGTGAGATTAAATATAACTTTAATAAAGATGATATGTACCTTAATATTGATGCGAGTGTATACGAAAATTTAAGAGAGAAAAAAAAATCAGATAAATATGAATATGTGCTTCCAAATATTATGTATGGTAAAACTTTTTTTACTGAAAAATTCGGTACATTAGATTTTAAGTCTGATATTTTGCATAACATTTATGATACAAATAAATATAAAACATTTTTAACAAATGATCTAATTTGGAGTCCTTCTAACAATATTACTAAAAAGGGTTTTATTAATACAATTGAAGGTATTATTAGAAATACAAATTATAAAACAAAAAAAACAGCAGAGTATAAAAATGACAAAAAAACACACGAATTAAATGCAGCAATAAGTCACAAAACTTCATTACCATTAAAAAAGGATGGTATTAATTACTCTAATCTTTTTTCCCCAAACTTTATGGTAAGGTTTGCTCCCGGGCACATGAGGGATTTAAGTAGTGACCAAGTTACCTTAAATTATTCAAATTTATATGCAATAAACAAAACCTCGGAAATTGAGGATGGATTAAGTGCAGTTTTAGGGTTTGATTTTAAAGTTAGTGATAAAAAAATAGATAAAGAAAAGTTAGCTATATCTTTGGGTCAAGTTTTTAATTATGAGAGAAATACTGATTTACCAACAAATAGTTCGCTAGATCAAAAAATGTCAGATGTGGTTGGTTTGATTCAATATAATTTCTCTGAGATTGGAAATATAGATTATAAGTTTTCTCTTGATCACAATCTCAACGATCTTAATTATAATGAAATTTCAACAAAACTTCTTTTTGGTCCAGTTGAATTCAATCTCGATTACTTAGAGCAACGTAATCATATAGGTAGAGAACATTATGCTAGTTCAGGCATTACTTTGAATGTTAATGACAATAATGAATTTAGTTTCAGCACTAAGAGGAATTTTAAAACAGAAAGCACAGAGTTATACGATCTCAGTTATCAATATGCCATTGATTGTTTAACTGCAGGTGTTGTCTATAGAAGAGAATTTTATACTGATGTTGATGACTTAGAACCTAAAAATTCGTTAATGTTTCAAATAACTTTTGTGCCATTTACCAGTGTAAGTGCTCCAGTGATAAGCAGGTGAATAATATAAAAAAAAGCTTATTAATTCTTTTAATCCTTGTTTTGGGTATGGAGACTGGAATTAGTAAAATAGTTGATTCAATATATTTAACTGTTGGCAATAAACCTGTCACTAAATCAGATATTAGAAATGAAATTAAGTTGTTATTAATTTTGCAAAAAAAACAATTCAAAGAAGAAGATAAAAATCTATTGCAAAACACTGCAATAAAACAAATTGTAAATAGAAAAATTAAAGAAATTGAACTTGATAGAAATGATTTTTATCAATTCAATGATAAAGATCTAGGCAATGAGCTTGTTAGAATATCTGGTAATATAGATATGGATGTAAATAAACTTAAAGACACATTTAAATTTAATAACCTAGATTTTTCATTACTAGAAGATCAAATTAAAATTGAACTATTTTGGAATAGTTTAATATTTAGTTTATATAAAGATAGAATATCTATTAACCCGGATGAGGTAAAAGAAAAACTAAAAATAATACAAGAAAAAAATAAAAATGTTGTCATAAAAGAATATTTAGTATCTGAAATTGCAATTAAACTTCCCGAAAGTGATAAAATTGATTCAGCTATTAAACAATTGCTAAGTAGAATTAAAATTGAAGGTTTTGAAAATGTAGCTAAAACTACAAGTTTATCTAAAAGTTCATCGAATGGTGGTGACTTAGGCTGGTTAAGAGAAGATGTTATTGCAAAAGAAGTTAGTACTATTATAGATCAAACTATTGTTGGTAATATAGCGAAACCAATCATTTTGCCTAATGGTATTTTATTATTCAAGTTAAGAGATAAAAGAAATTTTAAAAAAAAAACAGATTTAGAAAAATCTAAAAATCAAATAGTATCGTCTGAAAAAGAAAAGATATTAAATATGTATTCACTATCACATTACGATAAACTGAGGCGAACTGTAGTTATAAAAATTTTAAATGAATAAATCAATAGCTATAGTCGCGGGTGAACCTAACAGCATTTCATCTGAGATTATTTTTAAAACCTGGAAACTTAAAAAAAAATATAGGTTCAAAAAATTTTTTGTTATTGGGAGTTTTAATCTATTAAATCAACAAAAAAGTAAATTAAAATATAAAATTAGAATTAAAAAAATTAATAAAAATTTTGACCTAAAAGATTTAAATGGACCAGAGTTGCCTGTTTTAGATATAGTATATAAGCAAAAAAAACCTTTTGAAAAAATTTCATCTAAATCTTCACGGTATATCTTTAAATGTTTTGAAACTGCTTTAAGTCTTTATAAAAAAAATAAGATTTGTGGTTTTGTAAACTGCCCCGTAGCAAAAGAAACTTTATTTAAAGGCAAAGAACATGGAGTTACAGAATTTTTAGCAGATAAAACTAATGAAAAAAATAATGAAGTAATGTTAATTTACAATAAAAATTTATCAGTATCACCAATAACCACACACATACCTCTAAGTGATGTAAGCAAGAAGATTAATGAAAAATTAATAATTAAGAAAGTATCTATAATTAACAGTTTCTATAAAAAGTATTTCAAAAAAAAACCTAAAATTGCAATTTTGGGATTGAATCCACACAATTATTCACCAAAAAGCAAATCTAAAGAAGAAAAAATTATTTTAAAAGCAGTTAAAAAACTAACAAAATTAAATATTAATGTAGACGGGCCTATTCCAGCCGACTCAAGTTTTCTAATCTATAAAAAATTTAAGTTTAATGTTATAGTTGGTATGTACCACGATCAAGTTTTAACACCCTATAAAGCGTTATTTAACTTTAATGCAATAAATGTTACTTTGGGTTTATCTTTTATCAGAACTTCACCCGATCATGGTACCGCACAAAATATAGTTGGAAAATTAAAAGCTAACCCTCAGAGTTTAATTGAATCTATAAAATTTTTTAATTTTGTTAATTAATGAAAATAATTGAAAAAGCCAAAAAAAGTTTAGGTCAAAATTTTATAATAGATAAAAATATCATAAAAAAAATAATTAAAGTTGCAAATATCAATAAGAATAGTTCTATTCTTGAAATAGGACCTGGTTATGGGAATTTAACAGACGCTATTTGCGCTATGAAACCTAAAAAAATTTTTGCTATTGAAAAAGATAAAAAATTATTCTCATTCCTAAATAAAAAATATTTTAATAACAAAAGTATTAAAGTGATTAATGATGACGTTTTGAATTTTATAAAGAAAAAAAGTGTTAATAAAAATTTAATTATATTTGGTAATCTTCCATACAATATTTCAACCCAAGTATTGGCGTCATTAATTACGTTGAACAAATGGCCTCCATGGTACAATACTTTAATTTTAATGTTCCAAAAAGAAGTCGCAGACAGAATAATAGCTAAAGTTGGATCCAAAAACTATGGAAGATTATCAATTTTATCAAACTGGAGGTTGGATATAAAAAAGCAATTTAATGTAAAACAAAATTCTTTTTTTCCTATTCCAAATGTAAATTCAACTTTACTTTTATTTAAACCTAAAAAAAATAAAAATTTTCCTTTAAAAAATGCAAGTACTCTTGAAATGATAACAAGAGTTTTTTTTTCCAATAGAAGAAAAATGATTAATAAAAACTTTAAAAAAATTTTCGGCAATAATAATACTATTATTAAAGAGTTAAATCTTAACCTTCAGGTCCGCCCTGAAGAATTAAGTAGTGAAACTTATTACAAAATTGCTATGTACTATGAAAAATTATTTAAATAATTTTTTAATTAGTTAATTCTTTTATTTTATTTAGTATTTCATCAGAATTTTCTTTTTTTCTTATACCTTTTCTTTCTAACTCCATGATATTTAGTATTTTTTTATAACATGATTCTAAATCATCATTTATAACAATATGGTTATATTCGTTCCAATGAGACATTTCTTCACTAAATTTATTCATTCTATTTTCTATAATTTTTTCTTGTCCTTGATGTCTGTTAAGAAGTCTGTCTCTCAGTACTTTTTTGTTGGGTGGTAAAATAAAAAAAGTAACTAACAACAAGTTTTGAATTTTTTTTAATTGTTGATTGCCTTGCCAGTCAATATCAAACAGAACATCTTTTCCTTTAGATAAAAATTCTAAAACAGGTTTTTTTAATGTGCCATAATAATTATCGAAAATATTTGCATGTTCAAAAAAACTTCCTTTTTTAACCAAATCATCAAATTTTTTTTTATCAACAAAATAATAATCTTTGCCATCTATTTCATTTGGTCTAGGTTTTCTTGTTGTATGGGAAATTGAGATTACAAACTGCAAGTTTTGATTTGCAAGTTTTTTTGTTAAAGTTGTTTTTCCAACTCCAGAAGGTGAGGACAAAACAAACATTATGCCCTTTTTTTCTATAACCATATTAATTTTGATCGGCTCAACGTCTTAAATTTATTATACTGCTTTGCTTTCAATAAATTTAATAGCATCACCGACGGTTAGAATTTTTTCAGCTTCACTATCGCTTATTTCAGAACCAAATTCTTCTTCGAAAGCCATAACAAGTTCGACTGTATCTAAACTATCAGCCCCTAAGTCGTCTATGAAGCTTGCTTCATCTGTAACTTTAGATTCTTCTACACCTAAATGGTCAACCACCATCTTTTTAAGCTTTGTTGCAATATCTTTTGTCATTTGTTAATTCCTTAAATTGATTTATCTGTTCTTAATAAATTATTACTAAATTTTGTCAAGCCATATACATACCACCATTTACATGCATAGTTTCACCAGTTATATAGCCAGCCTGGTCAGAAGACAAAAAGGCAACACAATTAGATATGTCCTCCCCCGTTCCAAGCTTTCCCATGGGTATTCTTGATGTTAAATAAATTTTAACTTTTTCGGCAATATTCATGGTCATGTCCGAAACTATAAACCCGGGAGATACACAATTAATCGTTATATTTTTTTTTGCATACTCAATAGCAAGACTTTTGGACATCCCAATGATTCCCGCTTTAGAAGCTGCGTAGTTTGATTGACCCAAATTTCCAGTATGGCCTACAACTGAGGTTATATTTACAACTCTTCCAAATTTATTTTTTAACATTTTTTTAATAGAGTATTTTGATAATAAAAATGTTGATGTTAAATTAATATCAATTATATTTTTCCATTCTTCATCTTTCATTCTTAAAGAAAGATTATCACTATTTTTTCCCGTATTATTAATTAATACATCCAATCCACCCAATTCTAATGTTGCCTCTTCTATAAAAGTTTCAATTGATGAATGATTGGAAATATCAAATTTTTTCACTTTAATGTCAGGAAAATTTTTTTTTAATTTATCTAATTTTTCTGTATTAGTTCCACTTCCAAGAACATTTCCACCAAGAGCAATAAATTTTTTAACGAGTTCACCACCAATTCCACCAGTAGCTCCTGTTATTAAAATTTTTTTATTTTTAAAGTTAATCATTTTCGATATCTTTTAAAAAGTTTATATTTTTTATTTTTATATCTCTATTTATTTTTTTTACTAGACCTGAGAGTATTTTACCAGGACCAATTTCTAAAAATTCTGTAATACCTTGTTTTAACATATAATCCACACTCTCTCTCCATCTAACTCTGGATGTAATTTGATCAATTAATAATGGCTTAATTTTGTCCTCACTTGATTCTTCTGTCGCGGTAACATTGCTTATAATGCTTGGGTTTGGTTTTTGAAAGACAATATTTTTAATTTTATTTTGCATGTGTGTGGCTGCACCATTCATTAAAGAACAGTGAAATGGTGCACTTACTGGAAGTAATATTCCTTTTTTTTTTTTTAATTTTAAGTTGTTGCTAAGTATATGTAGTATATTTTTTTTACCACTCACTACAACTTGACCAATCGTATTGTCGTTTGCAATTTCACAAATATTTTCTTTAGGTAATAGACTAATTTCTTTTTCCACTTCATCAATTGTCATTCCTAAAATTGCAAGCATTGCTCCTTCATCTACAGGAACAGCTTCTTGCATGGATTTGCCTCGTTCATGAAGCAAGTAAGCTGCATTTTCTAAAGTCAATGAACCTGCACATACAAGGGCTGTATATTCACCTAATGAATGACCAGCAAAAAATTTTGATTTACTTAAGTCGATATTAAAATCATTTTTTAAAACATTGAATATAGAAACACCAACAACCATAATTGCAGGTTGTGTATTTTTTGTTAATTTTAATTTATCGTCAGGACCATTTAATATTATTTCAGAAAGTGAGTAACCTAAGGTATTGTCAACTATTTCAAAGTTTTTTTTTACAGATTTAAATTTTTCATAAAAATCTGAACACATACCTACAAATTGAGAGCCTTGACCTGGAAATAAAACAGCGCGCATAAAATAATAAAATATAATATAGTTGAATTTTACTCGTTGTATATTGAAAATTTTAATAGTTGTATAATGAAAATTTTAATAGTATAAAACCTCAGTTTATTTAAATAATATAGCTGTTTAACACTAAATAAATAGAAAAATTGGAATTTTAAAAATGAATTGTTATGAACATACTTTGATAGTGAAGCAAGACAAATTAGAAAGTCAGTCAAAATCTGTCATAGGTAAGTACGAGGATATAATAAAAAAAAATTCTGGCAAGGTGTTAAAAACAGAAGAATGGGGATTAAGAATTCTTTCACATAATATAAAAAATAATAAAAGAGGTTTTTACTTCCATATAAAATTTGAAGGTACGGGTGAAACTGTAAAAGAATTGGATAAAGCGGAAAATATAGACCAATCGCTTATAAGGTTTTTAACTGTAAGAGTTAAAAAACATGATTTAAAGAAAGAATATTTCGAAAAAAAAGAATTTTAAATAATTAAAATATGAAAAGAAAAAAAAGTTTAAGAAACAACAAAAAAAATTTAAAAGATAAAAAAAAATTAAATCTTTTTCAAAAATCGGATATGAAATTTTCTAAATCATGCCCTTTGTCAGGTAAAGATGCTCCGATTATTGATTATAAAAACATAAGATTGTTAAAAAAGTATTTATCTGAAAGTGGAAGAATTTTACCTTCAAGAGTGACATCTGTTTCGCTAAAAAAACAAAAAGAACTTGCGCGATCAATCAAAAGAGCAAGGCTGCTAGCTTTAATATAATTTTTTATGGAAATTGTTTTATTAGAAAATATTAAACATCTTGGGTCAATTGGAGATATTGTAAATGTCAAAAGTGGACATGGACGTAACTTTCTTATCAGATACGGCAAGGCACTTAAAGCTTCAAAAGAAAATGTTGAGTTAGTAAATAAGAAGAAAACTAAACTAAATGAAAAAAATATTACTTTAAAAAAAGCTGCTAAAAAAATATATGATGTAATTAATAAAAAAAATTATAAATTTGTAAAACGGGTAAAAGATAATGGCGAATTGTATGGATCCATAAAACCTAAAGAAATTTCAACAAATATTACAAAAGTTGATAATGTTGAGATAAAAACATCTGAAATAGACTTGGGTAAAGAAATAAATAAAATTGGAATATATGATGCTAAAATTAATTTGCACCCTGAAATCGAGGCATTAATTCATATTGAAGTTGTAAAAGAAGAAGACGTAAATTAAAATTTTCCACAATTTTCCACAGAAAATATATAACGTGTATAACTTTCAAGTTTTTATTTTATTCTTTTTAGTATTTAATACTTTAAAATAAAATGTCCCAACAGCCTTTTAAATTAATTGAAAATTCAGAAAAGCAAATGCCTTGCAATATTGAGGCAGAACAAGCTGTCATAGGCTCAATACTTGTTTCTAATGAGATTTTTGATGAAGTTTCTACGTTTATAGATTCTAAAAAGTTTTTTGATCCTATTCATTCTAAAATCTACGAAATAATTGAAATGTTAATTTCAAAAGGTCTTTTGGCAAACCCAATAACATTAAAAAATCATTTTGAAAATGATGAGGGTTTAAAAGAATTAGGTGGTCAGGAATATTTAATTAAAATTACTAAGTTTTCTACCTCATCCAAACAAGCTACTGACTACGCTAATATAGTTCAAGAAATGCACTTGCGTCGAGAATTAATTAAAATTTCTGAATCTGTTTTGGATCAAGCCTATATAAGAACTGAAAATAACGCTCCAGGTGAAGAAATTATTCAAAATACTGAAAAGTCTTTATTTGATTTAGCGGAAAGGGGGCATTTCAACCAATCTTTTATGAAGTTTGAAAGTGCTCTTAAGCAAACAATTGATATGGCTAAAAAAGCCTACCAAAATGAAGATGGTATAGTTGGAGTGCCTACGGGACTAACAGAGCTTGATGCAAAATTAGGAGGTTTACATAAGCAAGATTTAGTTATTATTGCAGGAAGACCTTCAATGGGTAAAACTGCACTTGCAACAAATATAGCTTTTCATGCTGCTAAAAATATTCAAAATAAAGGATTAAAATCTACAGTAGCTTTCTTTTCATTAGAAATGTCTTCAGAACAACTATCGACAAGAATCCTTTCCGAGCAATCAAGAATTAGATCTAATGACATTAGGAGAGGAAAAGTGTCTGAAAAAGAATTTGAAAAGTTTATTGAAACATCCAAAAATATCTTTGAACTTCCTTTGTACATAGATGAAACACCAGCTATTACTATTGCCGCTATTAGTAACAGAGCACGAAGAATAAAGAGGTTGTATGGATTGGAGCTAGTTGTTGTTGATTATATACAATTAATGAGATCTGGAAGAAGAATGGAAGCTAATAGAGTTCAAGAAATATCTGAAATTACACAAGGACTTAAAGCTTTAGCTAAAGAATTAGATGTCCCTGTTCTTGCTTTATCTCAGCTTTCAAGACAAGTAGAACAGCGAGATGATAAAAAACCACAATTGTCAGACTTAAGAGAATCTGGTTCTATAGAGCAAGACGCTGATGTAGTGATGTTTGTTTTTAGAGAGGCCTATTATATTGAAAGAAAAGAACCTACTTTAGGGACCATTGAACATGCGGAATGGCAGCAAAAAATGGATGAAATTTCTAGTCTAGCAGACATATTAATTGGCAAACAAAGACATGGACCAACTGGAAATGTTAAGGTTGAGTTTGAGGCAATGTATACCAAGTTTAAAGATTTAGAAAATCAATAGTTTTAATATTTTCATGCTTAAACAAATATATAAAAACTTTATAATTGAAAAATCAAAACTTTCCCTTTTTATACTTTTTGTTTTACTATTAAGTTTTGGCTATTTTTCTAAAGATTTTCAATTAGATGCCTCATCAGATACTTTATTATTAGAAAACGATCCAGATTTGAATTATTTAAGAGAAGTTAATAAAAAATATAATTCAAGAGACTACTTGGTACTTACTTATTCGCCTAAAAAAAATTTCTTAGATCCTGAAACAATAACTAATCTAACAGATTTAAAAAATGATTTAATTAATCTTAAGTGGACAAGTAAAGTAACAACTATATTAGATGTTCCTTTATTAAAAAACAATGACGATCCTCTCTCAGAAAGGATTAAAAATTTTAAAACTTTATCAAGCAAAGATGTTGATAAAAAAAGAGGTTTTGATGAAATCATTAACAGTCCAATTTATGAAGAATTAGTAATTAGCAAAGATGGCAATACAAGTGGAATATTGGTTTATATAAAAAATGATAAAATGATGTCAAACTTAATAATTGATAAAAATAACTTTTTAAATAAAATTAGTGAAAAAAAATTAAAGGTAGAAGAAATTAAAGAGTATAAAACATTTTTAAAAAAATATGATAATTACAAAAAGTTATATAATCTTAAAAATCATCAAAATATTAATGAGATTAGAAAAGTAATAGAAAATTACAAAGATACAGCTAAAATTCACTTAGGAGGCATACCAATGATAGCTGATGATATGATGACTTATGTAAAAAATGATATAATGGTTTTTGGTGCAGGTGTTTTTCTTTTTATAATTTGCACTTTGTGGTTTGTTTTTAGAAGCCTTTTGTGGGTTGCTATACCATTGTTGAGCTGTTTCTTTTCAGTATTTATAATGATTGGATTACTTGGATTATTAGGTTGGAAAGTTACAGTAATATCATCAAACTTTATTGCTTTAATGCTAATTTTAACAATGGCTATGAATATACACATGAGTGTTAGATATTTGCAGTTCAAAAAAGAAAATCCTAACGTCATAAACAGTGAGGCAATACTTTGGACTTCGAGCAAAATGTTTTGGCCAATACTTTATACGGTACTAACAACAATTTGCGCATTTTTATCTCTTATATTTAGTGGCATTAAACCAATTATTGACTTTGGTTGGATGATGACTATTGGTCTATTAGTTTCATTTACAATTACTTTTACTTTGCTACCAATAATTTTAAATTTACTAGATAAAAATACTCCAAACTACACAAATGAAAGAAAATCGAAAATCACTACATTCTTAAGCAAAGTTTCTCAAAACAATACTAAAACTATTTTTATATCAGCAACTTTAGCTATAATTATAAGTATTGTTGGAATTACAAAATTAGAAGTTGAAAATAGTTTTATAAACTATTTTGATAAAGAAACTGAAATTTACAAGGGGATGAAATTAATAGATAATAAACTTGGAGGAACCACTCCTCTTAATGTAATACTTAAATTTCCCAAAAGAGAAATAGTTGCAAACAATGAAGAAGATGAGTTTGATGATTGGGAAGAGGAAGATGAAAATAATTCAAAATATTGGTTTACAAGAAATAAAATAGATAAAATCATTAAAATACATGATTATTTAGATAATTTAGAGGGTGTGGGTAAAGTCATATCTTTTGCTTCAATGGTTAGAGTTGCTGAAGATTTAAACGATGGAAAAAAATTAGAAGGTTTAGAATTAGGAGTTTTATATACGAAAATACCTGATTCAATAAAAAAAGATATTATAGATCCTTATATTTCTATTGAAAATGATGAAGCAAGAATCAATTTAAGAATCATAGATTCACGAAAAAATCTTAGAAGGAATGAATTAATTAAAAAAATTAATTATGATATGGAAAATAAATTAGGATTAAATAAAGATGAATTTAAATTAGCTGGTGTTTTAATTTTGTTTAATAATCTTCTACAAAGCTTATTTAAATCACAAATACTAACCTTAGGTGTTGTAATGGCTGGCATTACTTTAATGTTTTTAGTGCTTTTTAGAAATATCACTTTAGCTCTCATAGGTGTGGTTCCAAACTTTATGGCAGCCTTTTTAATTTTAGGAATTATTGGATTGTTAGGAATACCTTTAGACATGATGACAATAACAATAGCAGCAATTACCATAGGTATAGCTGTAGATAATAGCATTCACTACATTTACAGATTTAAAGAAGAATTTAAAAAATTAAATAATTATAATCAAACATTAGAAAAATGTCACAGCACAGTTGGGGTTGCTATACTAAACACCTCGATAACAATAATTTTTGGGTTTTCTATATTATTTTTATCCAATTTTATTCCAACTATATATTTTGGTGTATTTACAGGTATCGCTATGCTTTTAGCTATGATTTCGGTTTTAACACTTTTACCAAAATTAATATTGGTTGCAAAGCCATTTGGAAAATAAATAAAAAATTAAGTGATAGAATTTATACAAAACAATATTTTAGCTTTTGATCTAATCGTTTTTTTCATTACGATATACTCAATGATACGTTGCTCCTCAAAAGGATTCATGATGAGTTTATTTTCTTTTTCAAAATGGATACTAGCACTGATAATAACTATAGTATTGGTTCCCAAACTAAATCCGTGGATACAAGATTATATAGATTCAGATTTTGTTAAGGATGTTGGTTTAGGTATCTTTATTTACATAGTATCACTTTTTATAATTATTAATATTGGAAAAATTATAAATAGTGCAGTTACATATTCAGGCTTAGGTTCGGCTGATAAAACTTTTGGCTTAATCTTTGGTATCTTTAGAGGATACGTATTGTGTGTATGTTTATTTTCATTATTAAATTGGTTTTACCCACATCAAAAATGGCCAATTGAAACCAAAGATACTTATTCTTTTGATGTAATCTACAAAGGAAGTAATTTTTTAATTAATGAATTTCCTAATAGTAAAGATTATTACGAAGAAACAGAAGATCAAATAGAAAAAATATAAATGGATCGATTGAAAGAAGAGTGTGGTGTATTTGGAATATTTAATAATAAAGATGCATCTACTCTTACAGCACTGGGCTTGCATGCATTGCAACATAGGGGGCAAGAAAGTTGTGGGATTGTATCAGTTAATAAAAATATTTTTTATGCCGAAAGAAGACTTGGTTTAGTTGGTGATAATTTTACTAAAGGTAATGTTTTAAAAAACTTACCAGGAAATTCTGCAATTGGTCATAATCGTTACTCTACAGCAGGTAATAATTTAATTAAGAATGTTCAACCTTTTTTTGCAGATTTGCACAGCGGAGGGATTAGCATTGCTCATAACGGAAATTTAAGCAATGCTCTTCATTTAAGAAAGAAACTAGTAAAAGATGGTGCTATATTTCAAACAACATCAGATACTGAAACTATTGTTCAACTTGTTGCCAGATCAAAAAAAAATAAAATAAAAGATAAATTAATTGATGCCTTGCTTAAAATACAGGGAGGTTATGCTCTTTCAATTTTAACTAATAAAGAGTTAATAGGTGTTAGAGATCCATTTGGTATAAGACCTTTAGTGATAGGTAAATTAAATAAATCTTTTGTATTGGCTTCTGAAACTTGTGCTCTTGATATTATTGGCGCAAAGTTTGTAAGGGAAGTTGATAATGGTGAAATAATTATTATTAATAATAACGGAATGAAAAGTATAAAACCATTTACTAAAATTAACGAAAGACCTTGTATTTTTGAATATATATATTTCGCAAGACCAGATAGTATTACAAAAAACACTAGTTTTTATGAATATAGAAAGAGATTAGGTTCTGAATTAGCAAAAGAAAGTAATATAAATGTAGATTTAATTGTTCCTGTTCCCGATTCTGGTGTTCCTGCTGCAATAGGATATGCAGAAGCACTAAATAAAAATATTGAACTTGGTATCATTAGAAATCATTATGTTGGTAGAACATTTATTGAACCTACGCAGCAAATAAGAAGTTTAGGTGTTAAATTAAAACACAGTGTTAATAAGACTTTAGTAAAAAATAAATCCTTAGTTTTAATAGATGATTCGTTGATAAGAGGTACCACATCGGTAAAAATTATTAATATGCTCTACGATGCTGGCGCAAAGGAAGTTCACTTGAGAATTGCCTCACCTCCTATTAAATATCCAGACTTTTATGGCGTTGACACACCAAACAAAAATGAACTGCTTGCCTCTAGAATGAGCTTAGACGGTATGAGAAAGTTTGTTAAAGCCAAAACTTTAAAATTTTTATCAATTAATGGTTTATATAGATCTATGGGGTACTCCAAAAGAAATAAATCAACTCCACAGTTTACAGACCACTGTTTTACTGGTGAATATCCAGTTACACCAATTGATGCAAATAATAAAAAAGTTTTAGATGATAAACTTACTTATATGTCAGCAAAATCATGAGTGAAGACAAATATAAATTTAATTAAAAGCTATGATTTTAGAATTTCCAGTTAAGAGATAAAGTTTTCCATCATTTATAACTGGGGAAGAAATGACTGAATCGCCAATTTTAATAGAAAATTCAACTTTTCCTGTTTTTGCAGAACTTACTATTAAGTAACCATTAAGCGTAGTTGAATAAACTTTACCAGAACCCATTACAAATCCAGTCACTTGAGTTTTGGTTTTTCTTTCTTTTAAAATTTTAAAAATATTATTAGAAGATAGTATTTTTCCATTATTTTTATTTAATATTATAAAGAAACCATTTTTAGTTACATAAAAAATATTCTCACCATCAATAATAGGAGAGTCGGCAGAACTTCCCTTGCTTTGCCAATTCATAGATCCATTAAATATATTATATGACAAAACTGATTTAGAATCCGAAAAAATAACATCATCACTGTTTAAAACAATATCAGATGTTTCAAAAAAATCTGATGCATCCAAATATAAAGATGCCATCACATTTGTGGCCCATTTAATGGCACCATTATTTGTTGAAATGTTAAATAAATCACCCGCAGAGTTAAATGCAACCAACTCACCTTTTGGTGATATTGCTAACGATAATAAACTTTGTGATTTAATAAAAGATGACATTGATAGAAAATTCCAAATATAAGAACCGTCTATTGAACTTAAGCTTATAATCTTATTATTTTGGTCTACTACATAAAGTTTTTTTTTATATATCTTTATATTGGACTTAATAGGTATTCCATGATTTTTTATCCAAAGAAGACTACCATCACCTAAATTGATAGCATATATAAATCCGATATTATCTGTTACGTAAATTATATTTTCAAAAATTAAAGTGCTTAAATTTTTATAAAGTTTTTTATATTCTTTGCCATATATATTCTTTTTCCATTTTATTTTTCCTTCATCACTAATATTAAAGATTGAACCTCTATCGTCTGATAGAATTACATGGTTTTTAATAGCTAACAACGATCTTCTATACTTAGATTGAGAGAATTTATTTTTACCTATCTTTTTTTTTAAAAAATTATTTTCAACGCTTGGTAAATATATATTTCCCTTATTGTTTGCGTTGTTAAGACCAGTCATTTTCCACATAAAATTTTTATATGGTTTAGACAATAATATTTTATTTATTAAATTAACTTCTTTTATATTTAACTCTTCAGACGAAGAAATTTTATAACTATTTATTACTTTATTTTGTTTTTTTTCAAGCTCTGTTAATTTTTTTCTTTCTTTATCACTTCCTGACCAAATTCCTGTTTTGCTGTCTAGTGAACAACCATTTAAAATAATATAAATTAGAAAGACAATGATTTTATTATTATAAATCATTTTTTATAAGAACAAGTTGATATAAGGCGTGATCATAAAGATTTTTTTGCAAATTTTTAATAGAAAGAACTTCTTGGTAAAATTCTACAGCCTTTTGACCCTCTTTGTTGGCAACAAAATAATCTCCAGCTAAAAGCAATGCGTGTGGTTTCCATACATTAGAATCATTCATCAAAGGTTTTATATCTTTTAGTAAATCAGATTCATTTATATAATCTGAGCTATACAACAGTTTTTTATAAATTAATAAATTCTTAACCTCTGTATCAAAATCATTATTTTTTAAAATATGATCAAACATGGTCTCGATTTCATTTCTATCAGAAATTAGATTTTGATTTAGTATTAAAAAAAAAGCTAACGATGAATAAGTTGTGCTATTAAGATAAACTACTTTTTTTAGTGTATTTTTTGCTTCATTTTTTTTTCCTTTGCTTAAGTATATTTTTGCTATTAAATATTTTTCTGATGCTTTAGTATTTTCGTTATGCTTATGATTTGAATATGCAACGACACTAATAATAGAAATAATTACGACTATTAATAAGGAGTAAATAAATATTTTATAGGAATCGTAAAATTTTTTTAATCTTGATTTTTTTGTAATATCGTATTGTGCCTCAATAAAATTTTCATTCATAAAAAGTCTATTTATTTATAAGTATTCTTATACAACGGAAACATTCTAGATTTAACATCTTTAGTATATTGTTTTACACTTCTTTCAATAATTTTATTTAAATTGGCGTAACGTTTTACAAACTTTGGATAAAAATCACTTAAACCTAATAAATCATCTGAAACAAGTATCTGCCCGTCGCAAAACTTTGAAGCTCCTATGCCTATAGTAGGTATTTGCACTTCTTTAGTTATTTTTTTTGATAATTTTTTAACTACACATTCTATTATAATTGCAAAAGCGCCTGCATTACAAATTTCATGAGCATCATTTAAAATTTTATTTTCTTCTAATTTATTTTTTCCTTTAACTTTGAACTTCTTTGATGTTTGTGGGAGTAAACCTATATGACCCATAACTGAAATTCCCTTTTTTGTTAAATAGTTAATTATATTTTTTATTTCACTGCCACCCTCAAGTTTAACTGCATCACATTTAGTGGAATTTAGTACAAATTTTGCATTTTTGTATGCCATAAATTTATTTTTATAGGTGTTGTAGGGCATATCAAAGACTACAAGGCTTCTATTGGCTACTTTTTTTACTGCTATAGCATGTTCAATCATTGTTTGAATTTTAACATCTCTAGTTGATTTCATCCCATACAAAACCATTCCCAAAGAATCTCCAACTAAAATAATATCGCAATATTTATTTACAATTTTTGCAATATTGACAGAATAGGAAGTCAAGCATGTAATTGGAATTTTATTTTTTTTGTTTAAGATTTTACTGATTGTAATTTTTTTCATTTTCAGGATTTAATTTTTGAAACTTTTCTTTTAAAACTACTTTTTTTGAACAAAGAGATTTGCAAATTAATTCAAATTTATTAATTAGTTTTTTAGTTTCGCTATAATTGAATTGTTTAATCTTTAAAAGTGTTAACAAATATGTTGCTTCTTCATTTTCGGGATTTATAAGTAAAACACTTTTTAAATTAACTTCCTGCTCAGAATCATTTTCTCCTTGGGAAAATATTTTAGCTAAATATAAATATGAAATTTCGCTTTTGGGGTTAAACACAATATCTTTTTCAAATAACATTTTTGATTCCTGGATTTTATTTTCTTGATATAGTTTAATCCCTTCATTTAAATAATTAGAATCTGACGTTTGTCCATTCGTACTTATTATTAAGTAGGTAAGTAATATTTTTATCAAAAAAATAAATTTTTTATTAAATATAATCATTTTTATGCTGAACTATGTATCATATTTTTAAAACACCTTTACAAATAATGTAAATTTCTTTGGATTCTTTTTTACTAGATTTTGGCTTAAAATGTCTAATATTTCTAAAGTTCTTTTTTGATTTTTCTATTATCTCATCAAAAGAAGATCCCATAAAAACTTTTGAAACAAAAATACCATCTTTAGATAAAATACTTCTTGATAATTTTATTGCATTTAAGCATAATTCGCCAGTTCTGTATGAATCGAGTGTTTTATTTCCAGTTGTGTTTGCTGCCATGTCAGAAATAACTATATCAATTTTTTTTTTAAAATATTCATATATTTCATTATATATTTTTGGATCTGAAAAATTACCCTGAACAAAATGTACATTATTTATTGGTACCATTTTAATCAAATCTACTGACATAATTTTTCCTGTAACTATTATTTTTCTTGCTACTTGAGACCATCCACCAGGAGAACTCCCCAAATCTAATAAGTTGTGATTTTTTTTTATAAACTTAAATTTTTTGTTTATCTCTATAAGCTTAAATGCAGATCTAGAACGAAATCCCTGGGCCTTAGATTCTCTGTAGTAATAATCTTTATTATTTTTTAGTGCCCAATTTTTGGAAGCTTTTTTTTTTTTCAATTGTTTTATGCAATTTTTTCGTATTATAAAATATCTTCTACTTCTTCTTCATCAAGATTTTCTTTGGATGTTTTGTTAAAAAGATGTTTATAGTGAAAATAACTTATTGGGATTAAAAATATATAAAATAAACCAGTCAAAAATAAAACTTCAAAGATGAAAAAAATTAAAAAGCTTATATAGACTCCTATTCCTAGTAGTAAAAAACTACCTAATCTTCTTGGAATTGAAATTCTTTTTAATGAATAAGTGGGAATTTTGCTGACCATTAAAATTGAAGTTACGATGATAAATACCGAACTGACAATTTTAGTATTTTCACCATTAAATGTATTGTTTAAATTTAATCTTTGAATTAAATCATTTAAATTTAAAACCTCAACTAAGTTACTTGTACTTAGTATAAGTGGCAATAAAACTAGTCCAGCTGCTGCTGGAGATGGAATGCCTTCAAAAAAGTTTATTTTCCAGGTTTCATTTTCATCAACAGTAGTTAAATTAAATCTGGCTAATCTGAGAGCGCAACAAACTATGTAAAATAAAACAAAAAGCCAACCAAATTTTCCTACCTCGTTTATTGACCAAAAATACATTATAAAACTAGGAGCCACACCAAAACTTATAACATCAGTAAGAGAATCTAGTTCTTTGCCAACTTTTGATGTAGCTTTTATTAGTCTAGCAACTCTGCCGTCTAGAGTATCAAGAATGGCTGCCAGTCCTACTGTTAAAACAGCCATTTCATAGTTTAAATCTAAGGCAAACTTGATAGAACTTAAACCTAAGCAAACACCTAAGATAGTCAAAGCATTTGGTAAAAGTGATGTTGATGTTTTTTTATTTGATAATTTAATTTCTTTTTTATCTTCATTCATGTTTTGCTATTAAAGTTTCTCCAGCTATTGTTTGTTGATTTTTTTTTACTAGAATTTTATAATTTTCAAAATACAAATCTACTCTACTTCCAAACCTTATTATTCCAAATTTTTGCCCTTGATCAACTTCTTCGTTTTCTTTAATTTCACATACAATTCTTCTTGCAACCAAACCTGCAATTTGAACTAAAGCTATATTGCTCCCATTTGGTAGTATCATTTTAATAAAATTTCTTTCATTTTCTTCACTAGCTTTATCTAAAGAAGCATTAAAATATTTTCCTGGTTTATAAAATATTTGTGAAATTTTTCCTGCAGCAGAAATTCTATTTACATGGCAATTGAAAACATTCATAAAAATACTAACTCTAATAAATTTTTTACTTTCCAGACCTAATTCCTTTGGACCTGCAGTATCAATTATTTGTGATATTATCCCATCTGCTGGGCTTATTAGATAGTCTTTATCGTTTATAGGAAATCTATCTGGGTCTCTAAAAAAATAATAAACCCATATTGTTAAAATAAAACTTATTAATCCAAGAAAGTTGGAAATCAATAAAAGAATAAATGTTATTACGGCTGCTATGGCTAAGAACCTGTATCCTTCTTTATGTAATTTCGGAAATAAAAAATTTGTCATACGATATATTTTGTAATTTTATGCTAATATGTATGTTAAGTAGTTAAATTTAAACAGTTTAATTGTTAAATTATGTCAAAAATTCAAGTAAAAAACCCCATTGTAGAGCTAGATGGTGATGAAATGACTCGAATAATATGGGATTTCATAAAAAAAAAACTAATTCTTCCTTATATGGATATAGATATTAAATATTATGATCTAGGTATTCAAAATCGAGATAAAACCTCTGATCAAATAACTATAGATAGTGCAAACGCAATTAAAAGGATTGGTGTAGGAATTAAATGTGCAACAATTACACCTGATGAAAATAGAGTTAAAGAATTTAATTTGAAAAAAATGTGGAGATCTCCTAATGGTACAATTAGAAATATTTTAGGTGGAACTGTCTTTAGGGAACCAATACTTTGTAAAAATATTCCAAAATTAGTACCAAGCTGGACTAATCCAATAGTTATTGGAAGACATGCATTTGGGGATCAATACAGAGCTACAGATTTTAAAGTTCCTGGAAAAGGAATGTTAGAAATGAAGTGGACATCCGAAGATGGAAAAGAAAAGAAAGAATTTAAAATATTTAATTTCCCTGGTCCAGGGGTCGCTTTATCAATGTATAATTTAGATAAATCTATAATAGATTTTGCAAGATCTTGTATGAATTATGGACTTAATAGAAAATGGCCAGTTTATCTTTCTACAAAAAATACAATTTTAAAACAATACGATGGTAGATTTAAAGATTTATTTCAGGAGGTTTATGAGAATGAATTTAAAGTAAAATTTATTGAAAGAAAAATAACTTATGAACATAGACTCATCGATGATATGGTGGCGTGTGCCATGAAATGGAATGGAAATTATATTTGGGCTTGTAAAAATTACGATGGAGATGTGCAGTCAGACACAATTGCCCAAGGTTTTGGTTCTTTAGGTCTTATGACAAGTGTTTTGCTGTCTCCAGATGGGAAAATTATAGAATCTGAAGCGGCGCATGGAACTGTGACAAGACACTACAGACTATATGAACAAGGTAAAGAAACATCGACAAATCCAATAGCTTCAATATTTGCTTGGGCAAGGGGACTTTATCATAGAGGTAAATTAGATAATAACGATGAATTAAAAAAATTTGTAAAAATTCTGGAAAAAGTTTGTATTAAAACAGTTGAAGATGGTTATATGACAAAAGACCTTGCCACTTTAATTGGAAGTAATCAAAAATATTTAAGTACCAATGAATTTTTAGAGGCCATAGATAAAAATTTAAAAATAGGACTTAATTAATTTTCTTACTTAATGCTTTAATAGCATCATCAATTTTATCTTTATTTAAACCTCCAGCTTGTGCAAAATCTTTTCTTCCTCCTCCACCCTTTCCACCAAGCACTTCAGAGACAATTTGTACTAATGTTACAGCATCATACTTTTTGGTTAAACCACTTGTAACACCAACGGCAACTCCAATCTTTTCTTCAAAAATCGAAAATCCAATTACAATACCTTCTTTTATATCATTTTTACTTTGATCTATTATACTTCTTAATTCTTTTGGTGGAAAATCTTTTAGAATTTGACTTCGTAAAATAAAAGATTGAATTTTGATATCCTTAATTATATTTCTACTTTTATCTTTTATTATATTTTTAATTTTAACTTCTTCTAATTGTTTGTTTAAATTTTTTATATTTTCATCCGAATCAAGACTTTCTTTGATGTTGGGTTTTATTTTATATTTTATTAGGTCTTGTACAATTAGGTCTATTTGTTTTTTTAAATTTTTATCTTTTAAATTCTGATTTTGTATAATTGATTTTTCATAATCTTCTAACTGTTGGTCTCTCAAGGCTTCGATTCTTCTAACACCGGATGCAATTGAAGATTGACTTATTATTTTAAATCTCCCAATATCTTTTGTGTTTTTAACATGAGTTCCTCCACAAAGTTCAGTAGAAAAATAGTCATCTTTTTCTTTGCCAATTGATAAAACTCTAACCTCCTCTCCATATTTTTCACCGAACATCGCTAGAGCACCTTTTTCGATTGCTTCTTTTGGAGTCATAATTCTGGTTTTAACGTCTATAGCTGAATCAACCATATCATTTACATACTTTTCTATTTTTTGAATATCTTTTATTTCAATAGGCTTATTATAGCTAAAATCAAATCTTAATTTTTTTGAACTAACTAATGAACCTTTTTGGGTTACATGCTTGCCCAGTACTCGTCTTAATGCTTCGTGGAGTAAATGTGTAGCAGAATGATATGCCCTTGCATGGTTTCTCTTATTACTATCAATTTTTAAATTTACACTTTGATTGACAGCTAAAGTACCTTTTTCAATTTTTCCATAATGAACATGTAGGTCTCCAACTTTTTTTTGAGTATCTTTGATGTGAACCCTGCAGTTATTAGAATAGAATAAACCTTGGTCTCCGACTTGTCCTCCAGACTCAGCATAAAAAGGTGTTTGATTAGTTACTATCTCCACTTCTTCACCAGTTTGTGCTTCTTTAACAAAATCATTTCCTTTCGAGATTTTAAGTATAATTCCTTCAAGTTGATCAAATTCATAACCTAAAAACTCTGTTGGATTAATTTTTTCTCTTACCTTAAACCATTTTTCTTCTAAAGATTTATCACCCGAACCTTTCCAGTTAGCTCGTGCTAATTTTTTACTTTTTTCTATCTCTGTATCAAATCCAATTTGGTCAATTTTTATATTTTTATTTTTTAAAATATCTGCCGTAAGGTCTAAGGGGAAACCATAAGTATCATATAACTTAAAAGCTACTTCTCCAGGCAAAAAATTATTTTTTACTTTATTTAGATTTTCGTTTAAAATTTCTATTCCTTTGATTAATAATGAGGAAAATTTTTCCTCTTCTGTTTTTAGTGTCTCTACTATTAATGGTTCTGCATTTTTTAGTTCTGGGTAAGAATCCGACATCTCATTAATAAGCGTGGGCACCATTTTATAAAAAATTGGTTCTTTACTTCCTAGTATATGTGAATGTCTCATACCTCTTCTCATTATTCTTCGTAAAACATATCCTCTACCTTCGTTTGAAGGTAGAACTCCTTCTGAAATTAAAAAAGCGCTAGCTCTTAGGTGGTCTGCTATTACTCTATGACTTGCTCTATTTTCTTTAGTAACTTTTGATTTGGTAAGGTTGGATGAAGTAGCAATTAAATTTTTAAAATGATCTATTTCGTAATTGTCATGAGTTCCTTGAAGTAAAGCTGAAATTCGTTCTAATCCCATGCCAGTATCTACTGACGGTTTTGGTAAATTGATTCTTTTACTTTTAGAAATTTGTTCAAATTGCATAAAAACTAGATTCCATATTTCAATGAAACGATCGCCATCTTGATCTTTACTGCCTGGTGGACCACCTGATAAATGTTCACCGTGATCATAAAATATTTCTGAGCATGGTCCACATGGTCCTAGATCTCCCATTGACCAAAAATTATCGCTTGTTGATATTTTGTAAATTTTATTTTCTGACAATCCTGAAATTTTTTTCCATAGGTCGAATGCTTGGTGATCTTCGGAATAGACAGTGACACAAATCTTATCTTTCGGTATTTCAAATTCTTTAGTAATTAAATTCCACGCTAACTCGATTGCGGTATCTTTAAAATAATCACCAAATGAAAAGTTGCCTAACATTTCAAAGAAAGTGTGATGTCTAGGTGTATATCCAACATTTTCTAAATCATTGTGCTTACCTCCTGCTCTTACACATTTTTGGGACGTAACTGCCTTTTTATAATTTCTTTTTTCAAGACCTGTAAAAACATTTTTAAATTGGACCATTCCTGAATTTGTAAACATCAATGTTGGATCGTTTGCAGGAACTAAATTGCTAGAATCTATTATTTTATGGTTTTTTTTTTCAAAATAGTTCAAAAAAGAACTTCTTACATTTTTTAATGTATTATTAGGCATTTATCTAATAAATACAGTTTTTTAGTATGATGTCTAGTAGGCGTCAAGAAAGGCACTTGTTAAAAAGTGCCTTTCTAAGAGAGCAATGATTTTGTTATTTTTTGTCTATTTCTGGTTTTTCAGTAGATGGAGTATTCTTTTCAACTGCAGGGTTACTTTCTATTTTTTTAGAAATTAAACCCGCCTTAGTTCTGATTGCAAGTTCTATTTCTGCTGCAATTTTAGGGTTTTGTTCTAAATATATTTTAGCATTTTCCCTACCTTGTCCTATTTTTTCACCTTTATAGGCATACCATGCACCTGCTTTTTCAACCACATCTGCCTTGGCACCCAAGTCAATTAATTCTCCAACTTTACTAATACCTTTGCCGTACATTAAGTCAAATTCAACAACTTTAAACGGAGGAGAAACTTTATTTTTGACAACTTTAACTCGTGTTGAGTTTCCAACTATTTGTTCTTTATCTTTTATAGCTCCTATTCTTCTTATATCCATTCTTACTGAAGAATAAAATTTTAAAGCATTTCCACCAGATGTTGTTTCTGGATTTCCAAACATAACACCAATTTTCATTCTGATTTGGTTTATGAATATCATCATAGTGTTAGTGTTTGCTATTGAACCAGTTAGTTTTCTAAGAGCTTGGCTCATTAATCTTGACTGCGGACCAACGTGATGATCTCCCATTTCCCCTTCTAGCTCTGCTCTGGGTGTTAGAGCGGCAACGGAATCAACTACTATAACTGAAATAGATCCCGATTTAATAAGAGTGTCCGCGATCTCTAAAGCTTGTTCTCCTGTATCTGGCTGAGATATTAAAAGCTCTTCAGTTTTTACACCTAATTTTTTTGCATAAACAGGATCTAAAGCATGCTCCGCATCGACAAATGCACAAATTCCACCAGTTTTTTGTGATTCAGCAACCACTTGTAATGCTAAAGTAGTCTTTCCAGAAGATTCTGGCCCATAAATTTCAACAACCCTTCCTTTTGGAAGGCCTCCAATTCCCAGGGCTAAATCTAAGCTTAATGATCCAGTTGATATAGCCTCTATATTCATAGCTGCTTTTTGACCAAGCTTCATTACTGAACCTTTTCCAAAGTTTTCATTTATTTGACTGATTGATGCTTCTAAAGCTTTATTTTTTTCTTTGTTTTCTGCTTCTTGATTTTTTCCTGTTTTAACAATTTTTAAGTTATTTTTAGTCATAATTTACCTTTTTTTTACATTTGTTAACGAATCATATTTACAAATGTACACATTTTGTTCTTTTTATCAATACTTAATTAATCAGTTAAAAATTAAACACTTTCTACAATAAATTAGAAGTTTAGAATTTTAAATTCAATTGTTTTGCTGTGAGTCGTCCAATAGCAGATAAAAGATTAAACTGAGATATAAGAAGATTTCTTTCAGAACTTGCTAAATTTATTCTAGAATTTAACAAAATTGATCGTGATTGGATCACTTCTAGAGTGCTCCTATTTCTACCAGATTCATATTCTAAAGTTATACCTTCATTTGCAATTTCAGCAGCTTTAACTTGAGATTTAATAGAATCCAATACGCTTTTAGAAGATTGATAGTTTGACCAGGCGTTAGCTACATCTGTTTCATTTTGTTTTCCACTATCTTCAAACAAAAGCTTTTTTTCATTTTTTAACTCTTGTGCTTTTCTTAAATTAAATAAATTACTACCACCTGCAAATAATGGCCATTTTGCTGTTGCTGTAAGGGTTTTTTGAGTCCTTTCTTGCATTGTTGCGCTAAAATCATCTTGTTCAGCAATTTTATATGATAAAGTTGCGGACGGTGAGAGGTTTGAGTACGCAATATTTACATCTAACTTTGATTGCTCATATTCTATTAAAGAAATCTGTAAATCAGGATTTTCTAAATTAGATATTTTATAAGCTGACGCCAAACTTTTTGGTAAATTTAAATTAATTATTTTTACTTCTTTTACATTATCAGTATTTTTTTTTCCTACTATTTTTATATAATTTGTTTTACTGGTTACTAAATCATTTTGAACAGCAATTAATTGGGCTTTGGCTCCAGCCAACGATGATTCTGATTGGGCTAAATCAGTTAAATTTATTTCACCTTTTTCTAATCTATTTTGATCAGTTTCAACTTGCCTCTCTAATAAATCAATATTAATTAGATTGATATTAACTTTTTTTCTATTTAGCAATAATTTTGTATGTGCTTGTGCAGCTTCTAATAAAGTTTCTTGTACAATTTTTTTTAGCTTAAATTCTGCTAAAGTTTGTCCAAATTTTTTCTTTTTAAAATTTGCTACTCCACTTCCTCCTTGAAAAATTGTTTGTTCAATTGTCATTGATTGCTCTGAAGGGCTAAAACTACTATCGGCCCCAGGATTTGTATTGTCTTGTTCACTGGAATAGCCAGATATAGTTACACTCGGCAAAAATTCACTAATTGTTTCTCTTTTTTCTTCTTTGGTGGCACGCATACTTGCTCTTTCGGCATTTAATTTAAGATTGTTTAAATATGCTGACTGCAAAGACTCGATTAAAGTATTTGCCTTAGCTGCATTAAATCCAAATATGCACATTCCTACTAAAATAATTTTAAGTAGAAATTTAATTTTATTAAAACCTAAATATAATTTTTTTAATCTCATGATTTTTTTCTAACAACATGACTATCGAAGCAGATTTACTTAAATCTTTAATCATTTGCAAAGTAATTCTTTGATAAAACATAATAAAACGCTTAACATTGTTATAAGACATTATTTTATTTTTTATATGTATTTTTTTTATTAGTTTGTTTTCCTGTAAAAGTCTCCATTTAAAGACCATTTTGAAATTAGGAACTTTCATAAAAATATAATAATCGATCATAGAAAAAACTTTTTTGTACTCTTTTTTTAATTTTTCGTTTACAAAAGTTCTCCATACTAAATTTTTATCCTCATCTCTTTCAAGAGCATTTACAGGCTTCTTCAAAGAGTGGTTCTTTTGGGCTTTAGCTCCTACGCACCAACCTTCAACTAAAACTATTTCAGGTTTTTTATTTATCTTATACCAATGTGAAACTTTAAAACGGTCATCTAATGATTTGTTAAATCTTGGTAATTTAATTTTTTTAAAATTTTTTTTTTTTATAGCGGTAAAAAAATTTTGCATTAAGCTTATATCATGTGTTCCTGGAACTCCTCTTGTTTTAAATAGTAGATGTTTTTTTTTAGCCATCCTGTTTCTCTCTTTTGATGTTTTGTAAAAGTCATCAATTGATATAACACAAACATTTCTTTTAAAAAATATTTTCAAAATAATGCTTAAAATATTAGCAACAGTAGTTTTTCCTGCGCCTTGGCCAGCAGATAAACCAATTAATAAAGTGTTTTTCTTTTTTTTAAATTTATTATTTATCCAAAATGCAATTGGTATATATATTTTTTTTAGATTTTTAATGTTTGAGGACATCTTTTTTTTATAAATTTTTTCTTTATTTAAAAATTTTAAATAATCTTTTTTAACTTTTTCACAACACTCATTAACTGCTTGCATTGGACTAATTGTTTTTTTGGTCAAGAGGATTATTTTGACCATAATTAACAATAACATTTTTTAGTTCAAAAGTGTTTATTTTTGCTTCCACGTCTCCGCAATGACAGGTTGGTTTTTTCATTTATTTCCTATTTTTTATTTTTTTTTTAATTTATAAGAAATTTAAATTACTAGTGGTTGAAGTTATCCACAAGTACGCAAAATGTGTTTTAAATGTTCACGTTTTGATTCTTCTTTGATTCAGTTACAGACTCAAAATACAACCTATTAGTTATTTTCAATGCCTTGATATATAAATTTTATTTCTATATATTGGAACAAAATAGGAACATTATGAAAGCTTTATTACCATTTCATTTACATAAAGTTGGGGCTGGATTTCCATCGCCAGCAACTGACTATGTAGAAGATGATATAGATCTTAATTCTCATTTAATAAAAAATATACCATCTACATTTCTTATTAGAGTTCAAGGAAAATCTATGAATAAAGTCGGAATCCATAATGATGATCTCCTTATAGTAGATAGAAGCTTAAATCCAAAAAATTTTTCCACTGTGGTTGCTAATGTTAATGAAGAATTGGTTGTAAAAACTTTTATAAAAGAAAAAAATCAATCTTTTTTAACTTCTGGATCAAAAGAAATTAAAGATAAAATTAATTTAACTGAGAATCCTGAAATTGTTATTTGGGGCGTAGTAACTTACGTTGTTCATGCTTTATAATAATAATAAGATAGCACTAGTTGATTGCAATTCTTTTTATGTTTCTTGTGAAAGATTATTTAATCCATCAATAAATAAAAAACCTGTAGTAGTTCTTTCCAGTAATGATGGTTGCGTAATATCTAGATCGACAGAAGCAAAAATCTTAGGCATAAAAATGGGGGAGCCGTACTTTAAAGTAAAAAAAATAGTAAAAGAAAATGATGTAAAAACTTTTTCAACAAATTTAGCTTTATATGGAGATATATCAAGAAGAGTTATGAAAACGTTAAAACAATTTTCTCCACAAATGGAAATTTATTCTATTGATGAAGCCTTTTTAGATTTGTCTTCAGTAAAAAATGAAGATTTGCTGGAACATGGTTATAAAATTAGAAAAACTATTTTAAAATGGACTGGTATACCAACAAGTATAGGAATTGGGACAACCAAAACTTTAAGTAAAGCGGCAAACTTTATTGCTAAGAAAGAAAAATCAGGAGTTGTTGATTTAGTAAATTCAAAACAAATAGACCAACTTCTTTCAGAAATTAAAATAAATGATGTCTGGGGAGTTGGGCGACAACTAACAAAGTTCTATATTAAAAATAATATAAATACAGCTTACGATCTAAAAAAAATACACAATAGTTGGATAAAAAAAAATACAAACGTTTGTGGATCACGTACAGCAATGGAATTAAAAGGATTTCCTTGTGTATCTTTAGAGCCTTATGAAGAAAAAAGAAAAAGTTGTTGTGTATCAAGATCCTTTGGGGAAAAAGTTAAAAATATAGAAGATCTTAGCGAAGCTATAACAAAACACTGCTTAAATGCAGCTGAAAAAATACGATTAGATAAACAAACAGTAAAAAAAATAACTGTTTTTATAAGAACAAGTCCTTTTCAAACAGGAAATAATTACTATGCAAATTCAAAAAATATTGATTTACCAATAAGAACAAATGATAGCATTATATTAATTAAACAAGCCTTAGCTGCTTTAGAAGGTATTTATAAAAAAGGATATCTATATCAGAAAACAGGTATAATTCTTTCAGGCTTAAAAGATGCTGATATTTACAATAATAATTTATTTTCAACAATTAATAATGATGAAAAAAGAATAAAATTAATGCAGGCAATTGATGTTACAAATATTAAATATGGACGTAACGCCTTAAGTATTGCGCAAGCGAGATTAAAAAAGAAATGGAATATCAAAAGAAAATATTCTTCTAAAATTAATACTGCGTGCTTTAATTTTTTACCTACTGTTAAAAGTGCTTAAAACATCAATATTATCAATATTTTCTAAAGAATTATTTAATTCATCAATATTTTCACGAGAAGATATCTTTAAAATTAAAAATAAAAAAATAATGACACTCATAACTGGGAATAAAGTGATGATTGAAAAATTATTATAAATAAAAAATAAATAAATAAATAAAAATAAAATAGAACGAGCTGCTACAATTCTTTTAAAAACTGCAATAATAGAAAATGAATGTATCAAGAGATTAAATAAATTCATTTGAGATGGGCCGAAATATCTCTTTCCTCGAATTGATGATATTGATGTGCGGTTAAAAATAACTTTAGTTACGGATCCAGAAAAACTACTCCAAACACAAGCTTCCTTAGCTAATTTTGAGGCATCTAACTTAGGTAAACAACTAAAATTACCAAATTTTATGAGCTTTCCTGTGCAAACATATGTCAGAATCTTATGTCCAGCATATAGCAACTTAAAAAATGGACCCTCTGAACGCTTTACGCGGTTTAATGTCACCGTTTTTGATGGGTTTTCTTTAGATTTATTAAATAATGAAGGAAGTTCTTCGGGTCTATCTTCTCCATCTCCATCCATAAGAATAACATAATCAAAATTTTCTTTTTCAGTTATGTATTTTAAACCCGCAGCATTACATCTAGCGTGACCTTTGTTTTTTTTCATGTTGATAATTCGAAGAGATTTTATATTTTTTAAATCTAGTTCAGTTTTTGGTCTTTCGTCTGTAGAGGCATCATTAACAATCAAAACAGATACTTCCGCATCCCAATCTTTAATCTGAACATTAATATTTTCTAAAAGTTTAAAAACTGATTGCCAGTCATTATAAACAGGAATTAAAATTATATATTTTTTCATTTATTATATAAAAAACATTTATCTTGTTTGTTGCATAGACGAATACCAAGATCAACTTCTTGTTTAGAATCGAGATCGCGCAAAGTAGCATGTTTTGGTCTATCTTTTAAATGATAAGACAAATTTCCCGCTTCCCATATGTTTCCTGTAACATAAATAATTTTACCACCATGTTCAATGTTCCACCAATTTTGAACTATTTCAGCATTTTCTTTTCCAAGATAATCGGTTCTCTTGTCTGTTTGCGTTATTGAAATATAAGCATAAGCGAAAGGAGAAAAAATAAATAAAATTAAAAATATTATAAAAAAACCTTTTAATTTTTTTATACTTATTTGAGATTCAAAAATATAAATCAATAACACTCCAAAAAATAAATAAAAAGGCGTCATCCACATTGTTCTTATTTTAACACCCATAATCATAGAGGTTAAAAAAATTAAAATAATTGGAATAACATTAACAGTTAGAAGAAATAATAATTTTTTATCTTTAAAATTAAACTTTGCTCCAAATTTTGGAACTAAAAATACGATCATTAAAAAAAATGGCATTAGTATTCCAATTTGTTTTCCTAAAAATATAATAGGATGAAATAAATGATCTAAAAAATTTTGATCTCCACTTCCTGTTCTGTGGAGGCCATAAGTAATAGTAGTATAATTATTTTCTATAAGCCAAATTAAATGAGGTAATAAAATTAAGAAAAAAGGAATTAAAGATATCAGGCATTTTAAATTAATTTTCTTTTTAATAATCATATAAAGAAAAAAAATATCTATTGCAGCAAGTAGGTAGATAAATAAATAATGAGACAAAACTCCTAAAGCTGCAAAAAGACCAAATATTAACCAATCAGAAGCTTTGTTATTTTTAAATCCTTTCCAACAAAATAAAACTGTTAAAGACCAAAAAGGTAACTCGCAAATGTAAACATTAAATTCTGGAGTGGTGTAATTGTAAAAATAAATACCTTCTAATAACAATACTGATATTAATCCATAAATTTTACTTTGAAAAAAATCTTCAGAAAATTTCCAAACTACAAAAAAACTTATTGTTACAAATGTCTGGCTTAATAAATAATAAGCCCAATCTTGATTTCCAAATATTTGATAAAATATTTCAATAACAAGGGCACTTAATGGGGGATGTTTATTAAACCCCCAATCTAAATTGCTTCCCCACGCTAGGGCTTCTATTGTATCTAATGGAAGGTTGTTATTTGTTAAATAAGGTATGCAGGTCCAAATAACAAGATGGGTAAATAAAAAAAATATTAATATATTATTAATTTTTTCATGTTTCGTTTGCATATTTTTTAATTTATACAAGTTTATCTCTCTTGACACCCTTAAAAAAATAACTATATTCAGGCACCTTAAATAATTTTACTTATATTGCTTATGGTTAAAAAATACATTCCTAATGACAAAGAGAAGTATATGTGTGAGAAACATAAAAAATACTTCAAAAAAAGATTGCTCGAATGGAAGAATGAATTGTTAGCCGCGAATGCTAATAATTTACACTTAAATGGCGCTGAAGAAGAAGTTTCTTCCGCAGATATAGTTGATCAGGCATCCTCACAAACTGACAAAAATGTTGAAATGCGAACATTAAATAGGCAGATAAAACTTATAGCAAAGATTGATAAAGCGATTAAGAAAATTAATGAGAACAATTCCTACGGTTTTTGTGAAGAAACAAGTGAACCAATAGGTTTAAAAAGATTGATAGCTAGACCTATTGCAACTTTAACCATAGAGGCGCAAGAAAAGCATGAAAAAAATGAAAAAATATTTGCCGATTCCTAAAGCTAGGATCTAGGTATTTTTTCTCCTTTTTTTAGAGAATCATAGCCTTTTATTACAGCAGATCTTTTCGAAATAGTTTCATACCACCTGACTAAATTTTTATACTTTTTTAAACCTACTTCATGCTATCCAAGAGAAAGAAGTAATATCTCCTATTTGTGTCATTAGCCATTGGTTTGTGAAATTTTATAATCGAACTTAATTTCTTCCAGCATAATAGATATTTTTCTCCCATTAGGAGTGTTGGAATAAAATAATTCTATCACTTTTTTTTAAGGCCGAGTCTTCCCTGTAATGTTTTGGAAGTTGTGGTAAATTCAAATCTATATTTTTCATTTGGTCTGGCTAATTTAAAACAAGCTCTTGCTGCGAGTGCTCCCTCATGAAATCCACTTAAGATTAGTTTTAATTTTCCAGGGTATGAACAAATATCGCCAATAGCAAAAACGCCTTCTTTATTGGTTTGAAAGTTTTCAGTATTAACTGGTATTGTTTTTTTATCTAAATTTAGCCCCCATTCAAGAATTGGCCCTAGTTTCATTATCAAACCAAAAAAACCTAGGATACAATCGGTGGGTACTTTTTCTATTTTGCCATCTTCACTTTTTATAGTTATTGCATTTATTTTATCCTCACCTTCTATAGAAGTTATTTGAAACGGTGTTTTAATTTTTAATTTTCCTTCTTTCTCTAATTTTTTTGCAATTTCAGCGCTATGTTCAGCTCCTCTAAATTCATTTCTTCTATGAATCAAAGTTACACTAGCAAATTTAGATAATTCAATTGCCCAGTCCAAAGCTGAATCTCCTCCACCAAAAATAGAAATTTTTTTATTTTTAAAAGCAGTTTTATCTTTAATTGAATAATAAATTCCATTATTTTCAAATTTTTCTGCACCTTCGACTTGTAACTTTCTGGGCTCAAAAGAGCCTACGCCGGCAGCAATAATAATATTTGGTGCCAAAAAAATATTTTTTTTACTTGTGGTAATTTTCCAAATATTTTTTTCTTTAGAAATTTCTTCAACTCTTTGATCTAAATGAAAATTTGTTTTGAAAGGTTTGATTTGAGTTAGTAAGTTTTTTGTTAAACTTTCACCGGTGCACTCAGGTAACGCTGGAATATCATAGATTGGTTTATCAGGATAAAGTTCTATACATTGCCCTCCAATTTTATCCAAGTTATCAACTACTTCTGCTTTAAGTCCAATTAAACCTAATTGTTGAACTACAAAAATACCAACTGGTCCTGCACCAATTACTAAAACATCTGTTTTTATCATTGACTAATTATCCTTGTTTTGATGGCATTTTTACGACTAAGCCATTAAGTTTATCGGTAACCGTAATTTGGCATGTGAGTCTGCTAAATTTATTTGGTTCATGCGCCATATCAAGCATATCTTCTTCAGCACTATCTATCTTAGGCAATTTGTTAATCCATTTCGCATCAACATAAACATGGCAAGTTGCGCATGCGCATGCTCCTCCACAATCTGCATCTATGCCAGGAATATCATTTTGGACAGCCCCTTCCATAACGGTTAAGCCATTTTCAACCTCAATGCTATGAGATTTTCCACTATGTTCTATGTAAGTAATTTTAGGCATTTTTATAACTACTTAAATATATGCTAAATAAAATAATGCAATAGGTAAAATGTTGTGTTTTAATAGATTAATGGATTTAAGCTTTGGTGTGCATGACGAAAAATTATCAAAATATTTATAAGAGATCTATAAAAGAACCAGAAAAATATTGGTCTGAAATTGCTGATGATATCTTTTGGTACAAAAAACCATCAAAAATCCTAAATTCTAATAATCCTCCTTTTTATAAGTGGTACGAAGATGGGGTGACGAATTCCTGTTATAACGCCGTAGATTTACACGTAGACAAGGGAAATGGTAAAAAATTAGCCATTATTTATGACAGTCCGATTACAAATTCACAAAAAAAAATAACTTACTCTGAATTAAAAGATCAAGTTTCAGTTTTCGCTGGCGCTCTAATTAATCTAGGAATTAAAAAGGGAGATAGAGTTATAATCTATATGCCTATGATTCCTGAGGCAGTAGTTGCTATGCTTGCATGTGGAAGGATCGGCGCAATTCATTCTGTAGTATTTGGTGGTTTTGCTGCTAATGAACTTGCTAGTAGAATTGATGACTCTAAAGCTAAAATTATTTTATCAGCATCATGTGGGTATGAACCAGGTAAAACTATTGCATACAAACCTCTTCTAAAAAAAGCAATTGAACTAGCAAAACACAAAGTAGAAAAATGTATTATTTACCAAAGAAAAGATTTTAAAGCTGATTTGGATAAAAATGATATTGATTGGAATGATGCAATAAAAGAAGCAAAACCAGTCGAGTGTGTAGAGATGAATGCTAATGACTACGCTTATATTCTTTATACCTCAGGAACCACAGGAGTTCCCAAGGGAATTGTCAGAGATATTGGTGGACACATTGTGGCTTTAAAGTGGACAATGAAAAATATTTACAACATTGACCCTGATGATGTGTGGTGGTCAGCTAGTGACATAGGATGGATAGTGGGTCATTCTTATATTGTTTATGCTCCCCTCTTTCATGGATGCACTACTATTTTGTTTGAAGGAAAACCTGTGGGAACACCTGATGCTGGAGTGTTTTGGAGAATTATTTCTGAACATAAAGTAAAATCACT
>Ga0114997_10000040_pt1 | contig 84005 bp, 77 predicted proteins | sample ArcticOcean_MG_C_2_FD_87045 | JGI IMG/M metagenome (GOLD analysis project Ga0114997, IMG submission 87045) | Marine microbial communities from western Arctic Ocean - ArcticOcean_MG_CB4_136 | ecosystem: Environmental > Aquatic > Marine > Oceanic | place: Arctic Ocean: Canada Basin | collected... | reverse complement strand
TGGAGATGGAATTGGAGATAATGCTGATCAGGATGATGATAATGATGGCGTCTTAGATACACATGATCCATTCCCATTTGATGCTAATGAGAGTTCCGATTTTGATGGAGATGGAATTGGAGATAATGCTGACCATGATGATGATAATGATGGAGTGGTCGATAATCAGGACGCATTCCCATTTGATGCTAATGAAACAACAGATAGTGATGGGGATGGAATTGGAGATAATGCAGATGCATTCCCTAATGATGCTGATGAAACAGCAGATAGTGATGGGGATGGAGTAGGAGATAATGCAGATGCATTCCCTAATGATGCTGATGAAACAGCAGATAGTGATGGGGATGGAGTAGGAGATAATGCGGATACAATACCAGCACCAGGAATTGGAATAGCATTGGCTGGGGTTGCAATTGCTCTATTTGCATCAAGAAAACGACAAAACAACCAAGATTGACGAATGGGTTTACGCAAATACCCGTTCCAACATATTGATTGGTTTCAACGGCTGTTGGAACCCCCTGTTTGAACCATCAACCAATCAACTCGGATAAGCTGCAAGGGGTCATCCGAAAACCCTTTGCATTTTGTTTTTCGATACAAAGGGGATTCAGTGGGCCGATACAGACGCTACCCATGCGACACCCGTCAATACCAGAGGGGGGCCCATTGAATTTTCAGGATACAGGTTGACTTGCCCAGTAAAAGTAATTCAGCATTGGATCATTACACCAAGAGGAAATGCCAAATCAGGAGTCTGAACCCCATCCAATATCCATCCAACAGACATATCTCACATATGGGGGCCCTCTGAAACGCCCCTGTTTCAATGGCCCCTACTTCAAACGCTAGAATCTAAGTATTTTCTATTGTTTATTATATCCCATAGAATATATCCGAATAAACAACTAATTACGTGAGTAATGCTGATGCTTAATGAAATCCCATTGATCATTAAATTCCACGATTCAAATAATATTACTATTGCGGGTAATAAGGGTTTGAATTTAGAATAATGGCTCATTGATCCAATTATCCCCATAAATCCACTCGATGCTCCCATCCACCCTCTCCCTAACATATATGAGAAAATTTCCAAATTAGGAAAAAGTAAAACCCCTAAGTTAGATACTACCCCCCCAATGAATCCGATTGAAACTATAGTAATTAAAAAGATCAGAATAGTTTTTGTAGTTCCCGCTCTTGCTTCAAATGATTGTATAAATATTAAGAATGTGATAGTTGTGAATCGAATATGTTGTGAACTATTATAAAAAAATGGGGCTGTGAAAAATGAAATGAGATATTCCATAGGGCTCGTGATGTTTGTATGCCAAATTACTGCACTACAGCCGATTCTTTCATTAGGTGTGATGCAGTTAGTTGTGCTTATATCCCCTAAGAAATACCAGATTAACCAAATTATAATTAAGAAATTTATTGTAAAGAATCTAGAAAAATATATTTGTAATATTTTCAATGTATTCCCTTCAGAATCTTTCCATGGTAACACTATTGGGATTAAAGGTAAATTTAAATTAGATTTTTCCAAGAACATCACCAATGTTTTTGTTTTGGTATTCATTCATCTATTAATAATTGGATATCTTGAACAAATAATAGATAATCCCAATTATAACCAGTCCAGGCAATTCTACGATTATGTTCTTTGTCTAGGATTAGCGTTACAGTACTATGCCCTAAATTATACTCTACAGTAGGTTCTTCCGAATCATTTTCTTCTAGACTTTGGACATAATTTATGATATGTTCTGAAATTTTTTCAAGCATTATGGTATCATTGAAATTAAATTCACACCATGAATATATTTCTTGAATAATTTCATCATAATGTCCATTTTGGTGTGTAAAGTCTAACCCACAAAGATCATCATTTCTAATTTCAATGGGTAAATTCGTAATATTATCAAGTTCACTTTTAATTATTGCAATATTTTTAATTTGGGAGTTATATATTACGTCCAAATTTTCGGAATTAATATCTAAGTGGCTATTTTCCCATTCTTTATTTGTTTCATTCCAAATCATTAATTGCCAATAACCAATATGTTCTCCATCAATTTCTTCTAAATAATCAATCCCATCTAAATTAGTACTGATATTATACGAAATATTTTCTAAATTTAATGTTTCTATAGTAAGGTTCCAACCACTTGTATTCTCATCTAATTCACTTGAATCAATTGTTAAAGTTTTTGAATCACTTCCATTATTAATTGTTAATGAATGGTTATTTGAATTTAAATAAGTATTATTCTGAGATTTAATTTCTGCATGTTGTGATAAAATATTTTCAATATGGTTAATTGCACTAGGTGTTTTAATATGTCTTTGTCCATTTTCACCAAACATATTCCAATGTTCCAAAGCAATCCATAAATCATCATACATATTATCAGATGCATTAATTGGGATCTCATCAATTGTATGTGCTTGGATATATGTCTTATCTACTATAATAGCGTAAGAATCCCAAACAGATTCTATAATTTCAGTGTCTGTATGTGTCAAATGATTCCAATCATATCCTAACCCTTCATGCCAATATTCCTTCATTTTTTCGGGTGTATCCATCAAAGGGTCAATTGAAATTGAAAGGAATATAACCTCTTCACCATATGTGTCGCCAAGAGCTTCTTTTGCAAGGTTCATATTATATTCAATCATAGGACAAACGTCTGGGCATGTTGTAAATGTAAATGCTACTACAATAATTTTATTTTCAAAATCAGATAAAGATATATTTTCTCCATCTTGATTAATTAGAATAAAATCTGATGCAGGACTTCCTGGCCATTCAGTGCCATTAAATTGAATCCAAGCATCTTCTGAGGGACTTCCAAAACATCCTGTCAAAATTGACAACACGATAAATGTAGCAAAGAGTTTCTTCACATGTTCAACTTGTTTTTTTTTAATATTTAAATCTAATATTAAGTTGAGTTAACAAATCAATCTAATTGTATCATTCCATCGTATTGTGTTCCCATGTATGCACCCCAAGTAATTGTATTCGGTGTTGGGACATTTAGATTGGTTCGATACATATTCCAAGTACCAGTAGGCGAATCAAAGGAAGATGTAGATGTTGAAATCATATCTAAATACCCATCACCATCAATATCTATTATTAATGGACTCGCAATACTCATTCCTGAGCGACTGAATACAGTGTTACTAGTGAAGTCACAAGAGTTCCAAATTAACAATTCGTGAGATAATTCAAAATCATTTGGATTATTTTCATTCATTAATACCGTTCCGCGAACCATTACAACTTCATCGATACTATCGCCATTTAAATCTACGGCTAATGGACTCGCGGCAGAGACATGATCAGTTTCTTCCATCCAAGAAATCATTCCAGTTTCTCCATCAATTTGAGCAGTCCAATATGTACTATATTGTGGCCATTCACCAATGAGATAATGTACAAAAACATCAGGTATTGAATCTTGTGAGAAAAATCCAACTGCAGGAGTAATCCACGTTTCAGCACTCTGTGCAGTTCCTTCCAATGCATGTTGTTTTGCATCTACTTCCCAAATTGTAGAAAAATCAGTTCCATTAATTGCGATTGTTCTTCCATCAAACATCGAAACTACAATGTCTTGAATTCCATCCATAGTTAAATCTACAATTACAGGAGGAGAGATTAGCCCTTTTTCAATACCTTCGATTGGAGAAACAATTTCTTTTGACCCAGAAATATTTCCTGAAAGTATTGCTTCTAAAGATGTTGACCATAGACTACCATGCCATGTTTCTCCTCCAGTTCCAAAGAGAACCATTGTTTCCTGGGTAGGGCTTGGTTTGTATACAATTGGAGATACGTAAGTCTCCATTCCATCCGGTGTATCCGCAACCGCAAGAACATCACCCGTTGAACCAGATAGTATCATAAGATATCCCCCCTCTCTATCTTGCTCTGGAGTTTTTGTAGGGTCTCCCCCATTTGCAGTTAACCAATCCGCAGTGCCATCATTATTGACATCATGAATGAATTGTCCAGTGTAAAATTGATACCATTTTTCTCGTTCAGTAGAATTAGAATCGAATGACCATATTATGTCTCCTGTTTGTCCATCAATTGCTCTTAATTCATGCCCCCTTCCTCCCAGAATTACATCAAGTTCCCCATCTGCATCTAAATCCTCGAATTGTGCAGATGCAAACATTTCTTGAGACGTTTTAACATTCCATATTATTGCACCATTATTACCATCAATCGCAATTATCGATCCTTTAGCTGGAACTTCCATTCCAGTTCCAAAGACTATGTCTAGAATTCCATCTCCAGTCAGATCAGCAACATGCGGAGATGAAAAAGTTCTATAATCTCCAGTAATACTCCAAACATCTTCTATATTGTTTGAATCAAAAAGAGGAGTTGAACAGTTCTTCATTTCAGTATTGTCTTCAGTAGAAGAACCAAAACATCCTGCTAACATTGACAAGACGATAAATATAGAGATGAGTTTCTTCACAATTACGACTTGCTTTTTTTAGATATTTAAATCTAATATTAACTTATGGGCCTGTCGATGAATAACTTCCAATGAATTCAGGAGAACACCATGCAGGCAAAGCTATCACACCAGCAGGATTAGTAAATGCTATTCCAATAAATAATATAGCCACGAAAACAAAGGGAAATGCAAATGTATACGTAAGTTCTCTTTCATCATCCCATAAATGCATAAAGAAAGCAGCAATTCCAAAGAATTTCACAATTCCAACACTTACCAAGGCAAAAAGAGTTGCTCCATAGCTAATTGACATATATACTGCCCCGACTTCAACTATGGTGAACAACATCAAAATCATAAAATTCCAAAAATAAACGTCTTTACCTGTTTTATCAAACAGAGTTTTTTGCCAGCCAGTATGATGTTCTCCCATAGTTTCCCCTCAATATAAATAAAATGCAGGGAATATTAATACCCATGCTAAATCAACAAAGTGCCAATAAAGGCCGTAATATTCTATACTCTGAGCATTATTGTGATCCCATCCACCAATATGTGCTTTGTAAATAAAGTATGAAATGAAGACTAATCCTACGAATACATGAACCCCATGTGCTCCTGTAGTGACATAGAAAAAGCTTCCAGCAAGAGTTGAGATTGTAAATCCTTCATGTATCAAATGATTCCATTCATACAGTTTTAGAGCTATAAATATACTACCAAGTAGTAATGTTACAGTTAGATAGTTTCTAACCTTTCTATCACGTACACGTGGTTCTAAATCAATATTTTTTGCAGCCTTAAGTGCTAATACTACTGTGAATGAAGATAATATTAGTGCAAAAGTGTTTACCGCTCCAGGTAACAATGTCCAAAAGTCAGCCGTAACATATTCTGCAGCAACGTGGTGATAAGCAGGTGTGCCTGCATCAGTAACCCAAAATGAATTATTTACAAGTCCATTAGTTGCATCAAAACAAGCAGATTCGTTAACATGCCCATGAGAGATACATGTGTCGTAAATAGATTCAGCATTTCCTGGAGCCCCTGCCTCTACTGCTTCTTCGGCTTTACCACGAAGAGTCCAATGAGTATTCCAACCCGACCTCATTCTAGTGTAGGCGCCAAAGAATGTACCAAATATCATTACTTCAGACATTAAGAATAGCCAAATACCAGCTTTACGAACATTTATTCCACCAAAGGGTGTTCCAAATGATTTTAATTCTCCCATTTTTTCAGATCCATCAAATGGTAAATCTCCTTTCCACCAAGCAAAGAGACCCCATACAAGAATAGAAATCCCTATTGCAATAAGTCCTATATTTCCTTCTGCAAATCCGTATAAGAACAACATGGTTCCAAAAGATGCAATAATTGGTGCCCAAGATCCATGGTGCCCGTGATCATCGTGATCATCATAACTCATTTTGACTCAGCTCCTTTCCACATTCTTGAAAATAAACCACCTGCAGATTCTTCTAGCTCATGGACATTAGCATCTCCCTGAGTTGGAATTTCATGGAAACTTGGTGTAGGGGGTGGTGAGGGAGTAGTCCATTCTAAACTCCATCCGCCCCAAGGATCATTTCCAACTTCTTCCCCATGTTTGTAACTTCTAATGAGGTTCCATGTTAAAATTAGTTGAGCGGCACCCATAATTAATGCTGAGATTGTGATAAACGTGTTGAGTTCAGTCCAACTATCTACTGAATATGTGTGGTAACGCCTTGGCATACCTTCAATTCCTAATTGATGCATTGGCCAGAATGTTCCATTCATCGCAATAAAGGTAATAATAAAGTGTAGAAGTCCCAATTTTTCATCTAATTTTCGCCCGGTTGCTTTCGGATACCAGTAATATATCGCAGAGAACATACCGAATATAGTTCCACCAACAAACACATAATGGAAGTGGGCTACAACAAAATAAGTATCATGGAAATGAACATCTAATCCCGCCACAGGGAAGAACATTCCAGAAATCCCTCCCATGGTGAAAGTGACTAAGAAGCCTAACGCCCAAAGCGTGTGTGTTTTGAATACTAATGAACCACCCCAAAGTGTTGCTAACCAATTGAATATCTTCACACCCGTAGGAATAGCAACTAACATCGTAGTCAACATCATTACTAACCTCAATGTTGGATCCATTCCACTTGTAAGCATATGGTGTCCCCATACAATAAACCCTAAAACTCCAATTCCAGCCATTGCATAGACCATTGAACGATAACCAAATATGGACCGTTTAGCACTTGTTGCAAGTACCTCTGAGACTACTCCAAATGCAGGAACAATCACCACATATACTTCAGGATGTCCAAAGTACCAAAATAAGTGAGCCCATAAAATTGGATCACCTCCAACGGCAGCATCATAGAAATGAGTTCCAATGGTACGATCTAAGAACAAATATACTGTACCTATGATTAATGCAGGTAGTGAAAGATATAGCATAGCATTAGCTACGAAAATAGACCAAGAGAATAGTGGCATTTTCATCCAACTAACTCCTGGTGCACGCATAGTCATTATAGTTGCAATAAAATTCACACCCGAAAGAGTTGAAGAAATGCCAAGCATTACAATTCCCGCTACAAATAAAGTAGTTCCGGCACTAGCACCCTTTATTCCATTACTAGATGAGAATGGTGCATACATTGTCCAAGTAATATCTGCTCCTTCTCCCGCTAATACTCCCCCATAAAGAAGTACACTAGAGAATGCAAGCATCCAGAACCCCATTGCATTTACTCTTGGGAATGCTAAATCTTTAGCACCTATTTGTAAAGGAACAATCCAATTTGCAAATGCAGCAATCATAGGCATTGCGGCTAAGAAAATCATAGTAGTCCCATGAAGGGTAAAAAATGTATTATATTGGTCTTGAGTAAGGAAATCATTGTCTGCTACTGCAAGTTGTATCCTGAATAACATTGCGAATGTACCGCCAATTAATAAGAATAAGAAACTGAAAACGAAATATAGTGTGCCAACTTCTTTATGATCTGTTGTAGTCATCCACTTCTTTAACCATACAGTTAATCCATTTAGATTAAAACCATCAGGGTTATTTCGATAGAATACATAAACTAGCATTAATGAAAATAAAGCGATACCAAAGGTTATTGCAGCGATTGCTACTTCGAATGGTTCTGCTTGTTCGATGAATGCACCACCACCTCCAAGAGCAGCTGCACCAGGGACAGAAGCAGTGAAAGAACTCCATGCATCACCTGTATTTCCTTTCCCGTCAGTTGGGATTACAGCGTTTCCATTCACTGTATTTCCATGTGCTGTAAATTCTACAATTTGGCCTTCACTATCTGGAGCAGTCCACGTAACATTCCATGCCCTTACGTCATTTCCTAACTCTGTATGAGTCAATCCACCTTCTAATTCTTGAACAAGATCTGTAAAATTCTCTCCTGCACTAAATGTTCCTGCCGATGCAAATATTCTGAATCCACCCGTGTTTGTACTGATTTCTGCTCCAGGAATATCAGGGTTAGATACAGTGACCTTCAATTCATAACTTTCTCCTGCACTAAATGAATCTGGCATACCTTCCACAGTTACTGTTGTGGTCCCAGCACCTCCAGAATGACAAGTACACCCTGGATTTCCATTAACGCCTAATCCCGTGGGGTAAGATGTCATTTGAGGAGTAGCGGCTAAAGCTATGAAAATTACAAACAATAGAGATAAAACCCTCACGTTGTTTTTATTCATATTTTTCACTCACCTGAACCACATGCACCAACAACATGCACTTTAGCCAACATCTTTGAATGCTGTTGACCACAATATTCTGCACAAAATAATTCATAGGTACCACTTTCTTTAGGAGTAAATGCCATGTAAGTATCTATTCCAGGTACAGCATCTTCTTTTATCCCCCATTCTGGTATGAATGGAGCATGTAATACCGGTAATTCCCCTCCGTCATTTAAAGTAACTATTTTCGCTTTAATCACCTGATTGCATGGCAAATATAAATTCCCATCAATTCCCATTGCGCCATCAGTAATCTCAGTACCCATCGGAGTTGTAAATGTCGAAATGTTTCCTGTTTCATTTACAATTAAAATTTCATCATGATAATAAAAGTTCCATCCCCATTGATATGCTTCTATCGTAATGTCAAATGCTTCGTCAGCATTTTCTTCTGAATAAGGATCTACCCATACAGAAATCATAGATTGCCAAGCAATGAATGTGAGATATAGTACAAGGATGGTTGGAACGATAAACCATGTTAATTCCAATGTAATGTTATCTCTTTCTTTTGGGAAAACACCAGGAGTTAAATTTTCAGGAGTTTTATCATCGGGAGAAACCTCTCTAAATTTTATGATTAAATAAAACATTACTAAAAATGTGAAAATACCCACAACTAGAGACCAAAAATTCCATGTATCCATCAAGTCACGAAAAATTGTATATTCTGCTGGACCCATCCCTAAGAACTCCCTAACGTTTAATGCGCTGTCCTCCGGACTATTAATAGTTCTTAATTCACTATCATCATAGAGGCTATCAAACAGTAATACTTAGCATGGACAATGGTAAGAAAACCAGCGATTCAAATTGATTTTTTAGGCAATGCCCTAATTGGAGTGGAAGTACACCCAAATAGTTCAAGAAGCGGCATTACCGGGTATAACGTATGGAGAGATAGACTACAAATTTCAACTAAAGCCTTAGCGATTAAAGGAGAGGCCAACAAAGAACTCATAGGAATTCTTTCTACATCATTTGGATTACAGAATTCCCAAATTGAAATCGTTAGCGGAATTACAAATCGATTTAAACAAATTAAATTATGTGACATAGAACTAGAATCTATTAACAAGGTAATATCAGAAATAATAGAGGGTGAGTGATTGGAGACAAATTATTCAAAAAAATGGTTATTACAAATAGTCAAAGCCTTGAAAATCTCTCTCGAGGAAAATTGCAGTGGTTTCCCCTTACTTGTCGAAGGAAGAAGGGATAAAGAATTACTTTTAGAATTAGGTTTTCTGGGTCCAATTGAGATATTAAACAGAGGTTGGGATTTAGATAAATTAGCCACACATATCTTAGAGAAATATAATACACCAATGAAAGATAAAAAACCAATAATCTCACTTTTAATGGATTGGGATAGAACCGGTAATATATTACAAAAAAAATTAATTCATATATTTTCTTCTATGGATAAAAATATAGATGAAACATTACGTAATGAATTAATCAGAACATTAAACGGACGAACTAAAACAGTTGAGGGTATTAGGTGTATTTTAGAAGAACTATTAGAATTAATGAAGATCAATCCATAGTCCAGGGTAATGTTATGGGTGTCTCTTTTACGGTGTTCAAGACAACATGAGTAAGTGAACGTTCAATTCCATCAGCGGTCAAAACTCCCTTCGTCAAATCATTTAAATCATCAGTGTTTTGGACCTTTGCAATCACAAAACTATCATAATCTCCAGTGACATCATAGACTAGGAATACTCGATGATCTTTTGCAATTCTTTTTTGAACTTCAATCATTCTTCCTTTCATTATTCTTAATCCTACAATCACAGTCATTTCCCAACCTACTTTTGCAGGATCGAGAATTACATTATACCCCTTAATTACTTTCTCTTGTTCTAATTTTTTTAGTCTATTTCTAATTGTTCCAAGAGAAACTTCCAATTCTGTTGCTAATTGCCTCATCGATGCACGACTATTATTCATCAGTGCCTCAATTAATTTACGATCAATTTCGTCAAGGGACATCTTTCCGCCTCATGTATAGGAAATGTATTCTATGTTTGAACATTCAGGTCTATTTTATAGGAATTACTGAACATTCACTCATTTTTTTCTAAAATCATATCAATATCCATCATCCATTGCCCTAAATCTTCAACCTCTGTTTTTACTGTAATTTGTAAAGGCACAATATCAGAATCACTTTTTCCTTTAGTTATAGCTCTAAATTCTAAATCCAAAGTTGATTTAGGTGAAATAATGGGTAATTGGGGCAATCTAGAGGTTCTCCAACCTTTATTTACTTCTAGCCCTAAAACCTCAACTTTTTTATTACCGGTTTTGAAATTCAAATTTATTTTCTTTTCGCCCACTTTTGAATCGATTATCCTTCCTTCGATTAGTGGCAACCCCCCTTCTCTTATTCTTTCTTGAATGACAATAAATGCGATTCCCGAGATTAAGATAATATTACCTAATAATATTAATGGAAAATTCATCCATCCCCTTTGTTCATGTATGGAGGGCAACGTATCCTCTTTTACTGCTAGAACACGCATTTCAGTGCTATTAGCAAGATCACTACCATGTATAGATATTACCACAGAATATCTATTTGAGTTTCCGTAGTTCAGATTAATCTCAGCACTTTCTAGATATGTTTCAGATAACGTATATTCCCATTCAGTAGTATTTCCATTCTCAACAGAAAAATCCATTCTAGGGACCCATTCCCTAAGGACGTTTGAAATGTATGGCCTCGCACCAGAACCATCAGCATCAGCAATATTTTCAACAATATGTACATGTATAGCAGTATCATTATGTAAATTTGATAATGGGGTTATTTCACCATACAATCTTATTCCATCAGCCCTATTATCTCCTGTAGTATCAATAATATCTACATCTAATGAAATATTCACAAACCCCTCATTATGTTTATTCTGTTCTATTGCTTTATTTAAGTGACCTTTCCAGGTATCTACACTATCATTATGATTGATGTAAATTATGTCTCCATCCACTACTAGAAGCGGGAAATTAGTTTCATTTAATTGATTTAATCTTTTATTAGTATCATCCCTTGCTAAATTATTTATTTTATCATTTTCAGAATTAAACCAATTTATCCATGTATAATCAGAATTAGAATTTTCATTTTCAAAAGTTCTACACTTATTACAATCCGTTGAACTAAACCATTCAATTAAATGACTATGTTCTTTGAAATCAATTGTTTTTGTTGCTAGGACATTCGATTGAGTCCCTGCAGCCCCAATAGTCGAAAAAATAGAAAGAAAGAGCGTCAAAATCAAAATATATTTAATTAATTTACTATTTCTTCTCATTTAACTCCCTCCTTTGCGTTTGTAATATTAATTTTTCATTATCATCTAATAGTAATCGTAGTCCCGTACCAAGCCATGCAGGCAATAGTCTCCTACCATCTATCCAAATTATATCAAGTAGTATTGCTCCCGAACGTTCATTTTTGAATGAATCGTTTAGTTCTTCAATTGGAATTACTCCATCATCTAATAATTTAAAGAGTAGAGGTTTTTTTATTTCAATAATATGTTTTTTAGGAAATGAGAAATGCCCTCTCAATAATTCCGCTTTTGGCCTTAGCCCCTGAGAATTAGAATCTTTGAAAGCCACCCTCCCCAATTGTCGAACTTTTAGTGGATGCCAATGATTTCCTGGAAGTTTTTGTCCTAGACCGTCAATTCTTCCAGGTTCAAAAAAAGCATCCCCTAATGAATTACTTGCTTCTATTATTGTCCGCCCCCTCTGCCATAATTTCCCTTTGAATCCACTCCATTCCCCCCATTCACTTATTAATTCATTTTCTCTTTGAGCTGAAAGTGGAATTGGCGCACCATGATCATCTCTAGGGAAATCCCTCTCCCCAAGGGGCCAGTTTTCTTTATGCTCTAATGCATGTGCATTTTCTGAATCTCCAATTTGACGAAACATAGCAATAAAGAATCCGCCTGAATTATTCTGACTAGGTTTTATCCTTATACAATTCTTCAATTGAGAAATCGATTCATCAGTTGGATTATTTAAAAAAGTCTCTTCATCAATAAAGGACCCTAAGTCATCTATTCCATAATCATATTTAGCACCAGGTAATTTTTCTTCTACATTTATATTTTCAAGTTCTAACCACTCATATTTTTCTAGTAATTTAGTAACTATAACTTCATTTTCAAGAGGGTCTATTGAGCATGTAGAGTAAACCATTCTTCCGCCCGGTTTTAGTAAAGATGCACACCTTTCAGTAATTTTTAATTGTAGTTTATGGAGTGATTTTGAGACAGTTGGTTTCCAATTCCACCAAAGACCTTTATTTTTTCTAATTGTTCCAGTTCCACTACATGGTACATCTGCTAATATTGCATCAAATCCTGGTTGTGGTATTCTTGGAAAATTTCTTGCATCGTGTTGAGTAATCGCAATAGATCTTAATCCTAAACGAGATCGATTTGTAACAAGCATATTCATTCGCCCTTTATTTGGTTCATTAGCAATAATTGCTGCATCATCTTCTGATAATTCGGCAAGTTGTGTAGATTTAGATCCAGGAGCGGCACAAGAATCTAAGATACGCTCTCCGGGTAGCGGATTAATTAATTCTGCAGGAATCATCGAAACTGCTTCTTGACGTGTATGCCTCCCCGAATTATGCATTGATTGTAATAATTTACGAATTTCTAAATCTTCAGCCCCTCCCTTAATCCAGGGCATTTGAAATCCTAATGTTTTCTTACCAATCCATTCAATCCGATTTGCACCTAATTCTTCTAATTTAGAAATCGTCCAATTAGATTCTTGATGTATTGGATTAACACGAATAGTTTCAGGTAAGGGTTTTGTTCCAAATTCAATCCATTTTTCTAAATCATAATTTAATTTATTTGCTAATTCGGTAATAGGTGAATTTTTTGCAATTTCAATAAAATCTTCATTTCGATTCTGTCGCATAGTAATCCCTATTTGAATTTCCGAGTCAAACAGCCCCAAAAAACTCTCTCTTTAGGTTTGTTTGAAAAACCCAATCTTCTGACCTTGTTTTAATGGAGATAGTTGAAAGCCCACTCACGAATGTAATTGTTGCATTTTCCTTGTTAAGTTGTTTTACATTATTATTGTCTTTACCAATAAGAAAATTTTTCATTTCAAGAGGCTGGGTTGATGATAAAGTAAGGCTAATTGAATTATTCCTTAGATATTTACCATTACTACTTTTTTTAATTCTCTTTGTTAGATATTTATTAGCACATATCTCTCTAGATAGTTCTCATGTACACGTAGCTTACCATCTAAATTCAGATTCAGGGCTAATGCATCGTATTTTTTCTTTATTTGCAGGATATGATGGAGCATCTATGATGTTAATGTGCGTAATAATATGTACACATATAATTTCAATTAAAATAATAAAAATTAGAAATAGGGATATGGTCGACCGCTGGTTTTCATTATTATGGATAATTAGTTTGACTGGAATATTACCAGAACAGACATTTGAAATGGTAAATGATTTTGAATTTGCACCAGTAAGTACTGATTTATTAATCCAATCTTCTCAAAGTGGATTTTTCGCCTCTTTTCTTTTTGGAATATTAATTGGCCTTGGGCCACATGCAATGGAATTAAATCATGATCAAAAAACATCAAAAACATTCTTGATGTTATTCAGCTTAGTGGGGATGATATCGATATTATTGGGGCCTTTGGACTCTTTAACCCCATTAGCAAGTAAGACATGGAATGTACACTTATTTTCAGAATTAGAAATCTCTCGGCTAGGAACAATAGTTGCAACTTTAATGCTATTTTGCTTTGTCCCAATTATTATTTATTATTCAGAAAATTTAGATTCAAAAATACCTGCGGGAATAAACCGCTCCATTGGTTTAGCAACTAGTATCCTTTTAGGGCTATTTTTCTTAGTAATATTTAGCGTTACATTATTATCTCCCGAATGGAGTGATGCTAGTATATTTTATGAATTATTATCGGAATTATTTCCTATCTTATTATTTACTTTAATTTTTAGTTTATTGCCTATTCTTGGATTAGATGAACGTTCAAGGCCTGAATTACATGGCTGGAGATATGGATTGTTTGTGGGAGTTGTTATTGGTTGCCTCAATTCTTCTTTAATATCATTAAGTTTACTAAATGGCTGGATTATTGCATTATTTTTATCTCTTACTTTACCAGTAATTATAGAAAAATCACCATTACTAACTTTAAAGATTAAAGTAATAAATACAATTACTTCTATATTGATTATATTTTTAGTAATTACATTGCAGTACTTATTTTCAGATTTGCATCTGACATTACCGGTTGCAGGAATAATGAGTATATTTATGATGGAAATAAATAACATGCAATTACCAAAAGGCCACCAACTTGAATAATCGCCACATTGAACCTTTTTTTCCCCTTAAACATATAAAGTAAAGTTACCGAGAAATATTTGGACATAGGTCCAAGGATGGGAAAAGATGGGTAGAGCATTTCGTGAAGGAAGATTGAAAAAGAATAAAATTACACCAAGGGCACATCCATTGTTAGCTAAAATGACTAATCATGACAAAACAATTGCAGCACTAGCGGAAAGAGCAAAATTTGCTAGATCCGTTGGCAATTATATGATGAACCAGTCATTATTATTAACAATGGAAAACGATGAATGGGTGTGGCAGAACTTACGTATAACTAAAAATTCTGATGCATCTTATCGTTTAATGCTCCACGAACAGAATTGCAAACCATATGAGATTTGTATGACTTTAGATTTTCAAACAGCAGTTGCTGCAGCAAATGAACTTGCAACAAAATGTGATCAAGTTGTAGAAATAGAGCCTTTAGCAGTTTAATATTAGAATAAACTACTAATTGCACTCCAAATAAATTGTAAAACATTATGATTTAGGAGGTAAACTCCCCCTCCAAGGATTAAACATGCCATATATACATGGGTTTTACTAATTTTCCAAGCATCTTCTGATTCTTCATCAAAATATCTAATTAGACCAGCAGCTTGTTGGATGCCGCTTCCCTTTTCTTTCTTGCCAGCCATCTTATCAGCAATTCGGCGACCTACTCCCCCTATATCAAATAGACGTGCATTTATTCTTCTTCATTCACTAGATCTACAAATGGAATTTCATCAATAATTAATAACTCAGAGTCCTCATTTCCCACCAATTCCTCATTTTGCATGCCTACTAATGGATCTGCTTCAATCAATTTAGCTTCTGCACGATCCAGTGCTCTTTTTAATCCCGCAGCATTTTGATCATGTAGTGCTTGTTTTGCAATATTGATATCTTTTGTAACTTCTTCTAGACTATTTTCTGAATTTTTTTGATTCCAATTTGGTGGAAATAATCTTGAATCACTCGCTCTTTTTTTAATTTTTAGATATCTTGAATGAATTTCTTCAATTTCTTCTTCCATACTTTTTTTTGCATAATTTAATAATTCTAGCCATTTTTCCTGATGTTTTTTATTATTGTTGCTAGTTGCTTTTTCCCAAAAAAAAGAAATTTTGGGTTCCCACGGATTTCTCCCCAATACAGCAACAAGATCAAAAATTAATTTTGCTCTTTTGAGTAAACTCCCATTTAGTTCTACTTTATTTAAGTAACAACTTGAGAATAATCCAAAACCCCAATATGGATAACTATTAATTTTTATTTTCAATTCAGAAGAATTTATTCCAAGGCCCCATCTTTGTTCATCAAACGTAGGGGGGGTGATAAATTCTACACTGTCATGAGGCCCACTAATTTTTAATAATGCAGAAGAAACATCACCAAGTAGAACTTTGTTACCTTTTTCGGGATATTCATATGGACGCAATAAACTTTCAACACATTTCATTTGTGGCTTTCCATTTCTTACTTGCATCCAAAGTATGCTACATTCTGGATCTGATCCGAGTAGCGTAATTTGTTCGTCAGGCACATTATATCCTGTAGGGAAGTTCGTAAGATGTTGTTTATGTAAAAAGCGCCAAATTGATACGTTTGTACATCCCGCCCTATGTTACAGGGGATTCTATTGACCGCAAAAAAATCTAAATCATCTAATAATAAATCTAAGAAAGCATCAGGGTCTAAAAAGTCAACTGCGGCTCAAAAGGCAGCAGCAGAAATGACTGCCAAGGCCAAGAAAGTAGCGACTGCAAAGAAAGCAGCGGCAACAAGAAAGGTCAATGCTGCAAAGAAGGCCTCAGCAGAAGTGGCTGCAAAGGCCAAGAAGGTAGCGACTGCAAAGAAAGCAGCAGCAACAAGAAAGGCCAATGCCGCAAAGAAAGTAGCAGCAGAGGTAGCTGCAAAAGCTAAGAAGGTGGCGGCTGCAAAGAAAGCAGCAGCAACAAGAAAGGCCAATGCCGCAAAGAGAGCAGCAGCAAAGTTAGCTAAAAAAGGAATTATCAATGCACCTAAATCTGTAGGGGATATGCTTTTAAGAATTAAGAAAAACAAAAGATAACGTAATTATTATGTTGCTGTTTGATTCGCTTTAATATATGCCTAGGCGTAAGTATGGACGTCTTCGTAAAGTGGTTGAAGTTCCAAATAAGCAAAAGTGTAGTCGTTGCAGGAGTGGAAAATATGGTCCAATTCCTGGGCATATAGGTAATGAAATAATTTCTTCAAAAACATGGGAAGGTCCCGAATCAATATCTAAAAGAGAAGGGAAAACATGAATTATTCTTCAATTCTTTCTAAGTTACTTTGAGCACGAGTATATACCTCTCTGAGTGTTTGATCATTTATTTCGAGATACACCCTTGTTGTTTGGATATTTGCATGACCAAGTAATCTTTGAATAGATACAATGTCAGCCCCTCTTTCTAATAACCCCGTAGCAAAGTTATGCCTTAAAACATGAGGAGACAATCGTTTTTTGGAAATATATGCGTCTTCTGCGATCCTATCCATTAATTTTTGAATTCCACGTGGAGTAATTCTTTTACCTCTTGAATTAACTAATAATGCATCTTCGTCAACCAAAAAGAGTTCCTTTCTTAATACAATCCAACAGTCTAGAACTTCTGCTGTTTGGCCTGTATATAGGACCATTCGATCTTTATTTCCTTTTCCCCCAACAACTCTTGCACTTTTATCTGAAAAATCAACATCATGCATATCTAATCCACATAATTCACTAACTCTGATTCCTGTTTCTAATAAAAATGTGACAATCAAATGAGCAAGAGGGTTTTCGCTATTAAAAGCAGCAGTTCTAACATTTTTTAATTCTTCATGTGAAAGTATTTTTGGAATTTGCTTACCTTTTCTTGGTCTAATAATATGTTCTGGTAAATGATGACCAATCCATTCAATCAGGTGACTTATAGCAGCAAGTCGAGCATTAACTGTAGATGCTTTTAATTCATTGATTGATTGTAACCAAATATCTAATCTTCCATTATTAGGATTAATATGCAAACTCAACGCTTTTACTGTCATGTCTTCTAACAATTCTAAAGAAAGTCCATTCTCTTCGATTGAAATTTTAGTTGATAAGAATTTTTTTGCTGCACAAAGATATGATTTAATTGTGTTATTACTTTTCCCTTCTGTTTTTAATTGTTGAATCCAGCAAGGGTGCCAAGAAACATGAGACAAGCGAAGAATTCTATCTGGTAAACTAGCCTCAATAAGTTTTTTTTGTAGACGTATTAATTGTTTTAATTCCTGATTCTGATCTAAAGACATAGTATCCCCTCTTTTTGTCGCAACGCGACAGCATCCCTGCCTAAATGGCAACCATGCTTGGATATTGGAGGTTTTGAATGCTTCGCGGGAATTTATTGAAATATGTACAAATCATGACGTTTCATAATTTTCCATATTTTCATAATTAATGCCAATTTTACGATTATTGAACTCTTCAAAGTTTAATATACTTTTCAAATTCATTCTTAATTGGTGTAAATCACCATAGAATATCAAGATATCATTATATCTTAACTTCAAATTATTTTCCGGAGCCCAAACTAATTTTCTCGCCCTAGATAATGCAAATGCACGAGTTATAGAATCATTGCACACATCTCCTATTTTTTCACCGACTAACCATGGATGATTAACTAAATGAATTGGTAAAATTCCATGACCTGGGACAGTTAAAAGTAATTGATCCATACTAACTTTTACAAATTGAGCATCTTCTTCTAAGAAATCTATAATTTTCTCAGCAATATTTACTCCAGAAGCCATCTCTATTCCTTCTAATCCCGGCGAGGAATTTATTTCAAGTACTAATGGTCCATTTTTCCCTTCTAATAAGTCTACACCTGCAATATTAAGCCCTAATACCCTTGCCGCTCTAAGGGCAACTTCTTCAAATTCAGGGGGCAAATCAATAGATTCAACAGTACCATTAAGGTGAAAATTAGACCTAAATTCTCTTCCTCTTGCCCTTCTTCTCATACAAGCTACAACCTTGTCGCCTACAACTAATACTCTAATATCAGTGCCATGACTTTCATGAATATATTGTTGAATTAATACTTCATGATCTAAATCTAGTAATGCCGACACAAGTCCAATTGCTTCTTTGTATAAATGCCTTAAATAAACCCCTCTGCCTTGAGTGCCTTCTGAAACTTTTATTACTACTGGAAGCCCACCAACTAACTCTATGGCTTTTTCAACATCATTAATATTCCTTACATATGCAGTTTTTGGAATTGGAACCTTGTTTCTGCCAAGTATTTGAGCAGCTAATAATTTATTTCTACTTTGCCTAATACCTTCACTGGCATTTACTGTATAAACATCTAATTGTTCGAATTGTTTCAATAATGCAACACCGTGTGAAGTAATCGAATGGCCTATCCTTGGTAATACTGCATCAAAATTTACTTTATTTCCTTTATGCAAAATTTGAGGGGCATCTTTACTTATTGATAATGTAAATTGTAAAGGATCTAAAATTGTTGTTTGAATGCCTCTTTTCATTGCTTCTTCTTGCAATCTTCTCGTACTGTATAATCGTGGTCCACGAGAAAGAATAGCTAGTCGCAATGTAACCCCACCCAAACTAAGCAGATAACATCCCCTTTTTCAGGTCTTGGGTAACTTTGTAAGGTGATAAATCATATGTTGTTGTGAAGTTTTAAGCAACAGCCTTGAAAGGTTAGTAATGTCCCAACATTAATTGTAGCATATGTCAAAACAAGAAGAATCTAGTGTAGAGTTGCCTCCTTCATCACTTTCACACAAGGAGTTACGTATGCTTTGTTTAGATTCGGATTTATCAATTTCTGGTAAAAAATCTGTATTGATTGAACGATTATTAGATGCAGGAATACCTTGGGAAGAATTAGGGTTAGAAACTATTGAAATATTAGAAGAGGTAGATATTAATTCGGATGAAGAGGAATTGATTTTAGAAGAATCAGAACCTATTGAGGAAGAATCAGAACTTATTGTAGAAGAATCAGAATCTGTCGAGGAGATTATTGAAGCTGAGTTAATTGACGAAGAACCGCAAGTAGTTATTAGTAAATTGAAATATAAAGATGATTTTAATGATAATTTCATTACTAATTTATTAACACCCAAAGTAGGACTTACCTTAGTTGTCGTAGGGATATTAATCGGCAGCCTCGGATGGTATATCTACTCTCAACCAGATCCGTTTTCACCTGATAAATTAAGATATGGAGATTCAATGACATTCTCTATTAGTGGAGGATATTTACAAATTGAAGGAGATGAATTGGTTGAACAAATTGCCAATCAATTAGATGCGAAAGATAAGATGTGTGGAAAGATAGAAATTGATTATGTTGGAACGGGTAGTGTTGTGGTTACAGAAGGGAAAAATACCGAAATAATCAATCAACCAGATACTTCTAAATTGGGTGCAGTTCAAAAACAAGGGCCCTTTGGTGAAACTTGGCTAACATTAGAACAAAAATATGAATACAATTTTGATGATATTGATATTGCTACAAATACTCCTATTGCAGGTAGGTGTAGTGATACAACTTTAGGAAATTTAAATGATAACAAAGCTAAGATAACTGTAGATTCTTGGACCGAGCTCCGTAATCAAGAATTATTGAGAGCAGATTTAGGTTATGAATTTGAAGGTGGAGATTTAGGTTCATTAAATGGTAAAGCCGTTACTTACGGTTTAGAAAATTTCGGAGAGATTCTACAAAATGTTTTACCTGGAATATCTTTAGCCTTTGCACCGATTGAATTAGATAAATTATTGGACGGTGCTTACCTTTCAGAAGGTGTTTCTGGAGAAAAATGGAATTGGAATTGGAGTGTTGCGGGTATTGATGAAGTTGCAGGCAAAGAAACATGGAAAATATATCTCGAGAATACAGAAGTTAGTGACAGATGTTTTGGTTCAGCAAAAATAAATTTGTGGGCTTCTAAAGATTCACCTTGGCCAGTAAAACAATATGTTGATTTAAAAATCTCTAATTTTGATGAAGATCGAACCTCATGTAGCAAATCCTTTTTAGAACAAGTAGGCTCAACCTTTTTTGATATCGATATCCCTCAAGGCAGATTAAATTTAGAGATGATGATGATTGAAACATCTTCAACATCAGGCGGAGATTTAGTGGATTGGAAAGAAACCTATTCCACTAGACCAACTCCTGGACAGGGATATCTTACTCCGACTCATGATTGGAAAAACAACGGAGTTCATATGCCTGATACTTCAGAGATTAGAGAATACACAATTGAAGATACTATTGAATGTGTTAATCAAACAATACCCAATTCTGAGTTGATTTCAGCATTGAATGTTGGAGGCTATATTTGGCGAGCAATCGATAATAGAGCCGATTATCCAGTTACATATTGGAACTTTAGTTGGGTAGATCCAGCAGATAATAGTGGTTGGGAATTAGTAGAAATTAGAGAGAATATTTCTGGAGGGAATTATTGTGAAATTGATGAGGCAGGATTATATGACCCTCAAACTATCACACATAATAGTGATTCAATAAGTACAACAAACTCATTAGCAGAATTAGAAAATAGGATCTTGAATTCTGTTAGATTCCCTGAATTATCTGGTCCAAGTGGTATTATTGCCCCGAATGGAGAATTAGATAGTAATACTCAATTAGGCTATTTTGTAATTACTCCCACAGAGAATTTGAATGATATACTCGATTTGATTAATAGAGATGAGGGAGCAGTAAGTTTTGATGTACATCGTTCTTATGAACAAGATGGATGGGATGTATCAGTAGAATTACTAATTGATGCTACAAATGGAAGAATAATCGGCTGGACAGAATCTTCTAGGATGAATAGTTAAGTGATTATCATGGCAAAAAAGAAATTATCCAAGGGATTTGATGATTTATTTTCTCAAAATGAAACAGATTTATCATTTCTTGATACATATGGTAAAACCGATACAGAAGACCTAAGCGGACTCCCAGAATCTAGTCAAAATCACCAAAACCCTGATGACTTATTTGAAGCTATAATTAGGTTATTTAAATCAGAAAACGTTAGTATTAAATCAACCAAAAAGAAGATATCCTTGGATAATTATTTATTCGTAAATATAAAAAACGGCAAAATTAAAATCAGTATTAATTCTGATAAATTGAGTTTGCCCTTAGTTCCTAGTGATTTAATGGCACCAGGTTTTATTGAATCCGAATTATCAGAAGATTCAAGCTCCTGTTCAGTAATTATTGATTCATGGGGAATTGCTTCCAAACGTTTTATTTCAAGAATGATTGAATTTTATAAACTTAATTATTGATTTCTTCTTATTATTGAAGCTGCTAATCCTAATGAAAGAAGTGTAGTAATTACAGGGAATCCACGAATATTTTTCTCTTCAGAATTATCTGCACCACAACCTTCGGCATCAAAATTATTTATTATTATTTGATTTTCCATTATTTCCCAACACGTACTCCAAACTGTTGCATATCCCTCTGAACGCTTAGGAACAAGTACTTCCGATTCATTATCATAGATTATGTGAATTCTCCAATTTACATATGCATGTTTTTCTAATGTTGTTATTTCTCCATTCCATATTTCTCCATCATCTATCATATCAATAGTTTCAGGGGCATGGCATAAAATAGGATCATAAACACAAATTTGTGTTTCCAATTTTAATTTTGTAATATTCTCTGCGGATTCAGAGATAGATACAGATAATTTCCAGTTAGATAAATCAGTACTGGGTGTTGTAAAAGATAAATTCTCTAGAGGAGTATTTTCTAAATTTGGAACCTTGTTAGTACCACTTTCAGCAGAAACAAAAGCCACATTATTAAATAATAAAGCAATAAAAATAATAATTAAAAATATGCTGCTTTTTTGCCCAAATTTAGTCTGCATGCCCCTTCCTTGGTTACTTTTCTTAAAATATGTACCTGCGGAGGTTATATATCTAATCTCTGAGTCGTGGATTACAGCATAGGGGTGAACCTATTATGAACAGAAAAACAATATTGAACGTATTAATTGCAATATTACTTTGTGTATCTACCTTTGCTTCAATGGCTACAGCAGCCAGCGAAGAAGAAATGGTAGAAGATATGCATACAGTAGATATTATGGTTGATCATGAAGGAGAAGACGAAAATGAAATGACCGTAACAGTAACATTTGAATGGGATTATCCCTCTCAAATGCGAAACATGGCATCTGGTGGAAACGATGTAGTTGATGCAGGAGAAGCAACAGAATTTGCAAATGCTCTTGGAGACGCTTCACTTGAAGAAATTCAAGCGGCTCACAGATCTCATGCGTGGGATGTGAGTGTAGGAGGACTTCAAGGAGCAGCAGGCGGAGATTCTGCAATCCCATGGGTAATATCTACATCAGTTACTGGATTAGAGGGTACTCAAGATAATGACATTTCATTTACTGTATTAGTTGAGTTATCACTGGACATGAACTCTGATGATATAGCTAGTCAAAATTTTACTATGACCTTTGGCCCATTAGGAGATAAGGATGGAGGAACATCAGATCTTCCACAATGGCCTACTGGAATCACAGTAACTAATGGCCAATCGTGGTGTGCTTCTGACATTAGTAAAGATGATGATACTGTTTTAGACTCAGCATTTGCATATCATGCAGATGATGATTACGATTTCACTGCAACATATTCTCAAGAGTGTGAAGATACAACAGGTAAAGATGATGACGACAAAGACGGCGTTCCTAACGAAAATGATTTGTGTCTAAACACTCCAGATGAAACAGAGGTTGATGATACTGGTTGTGCTGTTGATCCAGGATGTATAGTAGGTACAGATTCTGATAATGATGGTGTAGATGATTGTGCAGATACATGCGAAGATACTACTGCTGGAGAAGATGTAAACGATGATGGTTGTTCAGTAGCTCAATTACCAGATGATAATGAAGATTGGACATTCAATATAACATTTAATGTAGACTCCGCTTCTTTCACATGTACTGGAATGACTAACGAATCATCTGCTCAAGATTGTATGACTGCAGCTGGAGCAACATTATCTGATGTTACAGATGTTCCTGCAGGCCATCCACATAAATGGTCCTGGGAATTACAAGTTAATGCAGTAGCAGCTACAGACCAAGATCCTGCTAACATGATGCTAACTTCACTATCTACCTTTGATTGGGTAGCACAGTGTGCTTCAGGAACTACAGGTTGTTCTGATAAAGTAGTATTCACAGTTACAAACTTAAGCGGTTCATTAGATGTTGCTTCAGGAGATTGTGTATTCTTTGATGGAGTAACTCCAGCATTTGGTGATGCATGGGATGATTTAGGAGAAGTCAGTAGATGTTTTTCTGCTGAAGGAACTTATACATCTGGTGATTTCACAATCAATGTGGGGGATAGTGTAGATACTGGTACACCAGTAGATCCTATTGATAATTCTACTGCCGGAGTAGATTCTGAATCAACTCCAGGGTTTGGATTGGTTGTAGGAATTACAGCAGCACTTGGTGCGGCTCTAATTGCTGCATCTCGCCGTGAAGATTGAATCTAGCAAAACAGGTTTAATTAACGAGGTAAATGGATTATCCCTGCCGCAAGACGGCAGGGATAGTCGCCACTTTTTTTATAATTCTAAATTCCATAGTTCATCTCCAATCCAATGAATTGTGGAGATACCCTTACCTGATTTGCATTCAATCATCTCATGGCCTTCTTTTAATGCCCATCCAACAGCAATTGGTTTTTTATGGACATCATCACAAATCCAAACAAGATCATTTTTGACGATTTCCAAATCACAATCCTGAACGCCAGCCATCATGCAATCAGCCCCATTAAGTAAAAATGGAATTGCTCCACGATCAACAGCGACCCATCTAAGATTTGGTTTCCAAGACAAAATACCTTTTATTGTAGGGAATGCAACATTTTTTCCTTCTGGATTTTTTAATTCAATCGCCATTGGGAGTTTGTTAATTAATATCAAATTCCATGACCCATAGTCTGCAAATTCAAATAATGCATTTTGAATGTCAATATCAACACCTAGAGAATTAGATAATTCATTTAATAGTGGTAAAACCACTTTTTTACGTACAGGTCTACGTTTTTTAATTGTCCAATCCTTTGACATATTTACTTCAGAGTACAGAATGCCCTTGATGCCTTCCCTTCTTTTGACCCAATCCATTGAAATAAGGGCAGTAAGTGGACGGTTCCGCGAGGATAATAAGTATGGCTCAATGGCATGGAATTTCAAAACGTAAACCATCAGGTGGTCGAAAGCGTATGATGCGAGGAAAGAGACGTACAGAAATCAGTTCAGAGAAACAATATGCAGTACTAGGAGACTCCAAACGTAAAAAGTATCGTAAAACAGGAGCATCAACACAAGTAAAAGTACTTTCTGATGACATTATTAATGTAAACAATCCTGCAGATGGAACTACTAAATCAATCAAATTTTTAACAGTAACTAAGAACCCTTCTAACCCGAATTATGTTAGAAGAAATATCCTTACTAAAGGAGCAGTAGTTGAAACAGAACTTGGAAAAGTTAGGATTAGTAGTAGGCCAGGTCAAGATGGCGTGATTAACGGAACTTTGATAGAAGAGTAATTAATCCTAAATATCTTGAGATATTCACTTTATTTGAAGGGGATATTATAGATGGAACATAATTCTGATAAAATTGCACTTTGGCCTGGTTATTTCAATTCTAAAATTAGTCGTACATCTGGACGTAGAGTTCCAACAGATTGTTGTGTCCCAAAACCAGATCTTGAGGGGCTTCTTTGGGCAGCTAGAAAAGTAGGCATTAGCAAAATGAAAAGAGAAGAAGGAATTAGTCATCCCAAACGTCCAAATCTGAAGGAAGGGCGGCTTTGGATATCACTTAGTGCAGCATCTAAAGTACTTGGTTCAGAGAACAAAGAAGAGATGATGCAAATTATTGGAGGAGTCTGGAGAGAAAGTTATTCTAAACAGATAGAACAAGAAAAAGCAGATAGGAAGAAGGGCCCAAAAGTTGGAGATAAGAGGGCACGTGCACAATTTAAACAAAATAAAGCAGCACAAGATGCAGCACGTAGGGCATTAGCAGCTAAAAGATCCAAAAAGAAAAAATATTAATTATTTTAGATTTAGATTTAGATCTAAGTTAACTTCATGAAGCCATCCAAATGAATCTTCAACTTTTTCACTATGAATTCCAGATATTGCGTTGTATAATCTCTGAGTTATTGGCCCTATATCTCCATTAGAATATATTTTCTTTTTATCTCCGTGTGTGATTGAACCAATTGGTGAAATAACTGCTGCTGTTCCACAACAAAAAGCCTCATCAGCATTCATAGCAAATTCTGTTGAAACCTTTTCTTCACTTACTTCATATCCAAAACTTATAGCTAGTTGTATGATAGAATCTCTTGTAATTCCAGGAAGTATTGTCCCAGTTAATTCAGGAGTGTATAATTTGTTATCTTTAACACAAAAGAAATTTGCAGCACCAACTTCTTCGATATATTTGTGTTCTTCTGCATCCAAATAAATGACTTCTGCAAACCCCATTTTCTTAGCATTTTTTGATGGCATCATGCCAGGTGCATAATTTCCAATTGCTTTTACTCCGCCTGAACCGCCTGGTGCAGCCCGGTGAAATTCATCACTTATTATTAAATCAATACAACTTAATCCACCTTTGAAATAAGGTCCGACTGGAGTTACATACACAAGAAAAGTATATTCTGGAGCAGGCGCAACACCCATTATTGGTCCAGTTCCTATTAGTAATGGCCTAACATATAATGCTCCCTTTCCAGATGGAGGGACCCACTTTTTGTTAGCAGCAACAACTTGTTCAATAGCATCTAAGAAAATTGATTCAGGAACTGGTGGCATTCCAAGACGATCTGCTCCTGATTGGAATCTTTGAGCGTTTTGGGTTGCTCTAAAAATCACAACTCTTTCATTAATTGTTTTATGTGCTTTCATACCTTCGAAAATACCTTGTCCGTAATTTAAAACTCCAGCTGCAGGATCGATTTCAAAAGGCCCATAAGGTATGATTTTCCCTGGAGTCCATGCATCTCCTAACTTACATTTTACCATATACATCCAATCTGTTTGTGTCAATGAAAATGTTAAAGAATCCCAATCAATTTCACTCATTTTTTCCACTTCTCACAAACATAATTTGAACTAAATACGTTCTCAACTGTCACACCTAATTACGATAAGGTTTTGAACTATTCCGCTGTTAATATTAAAAATCAAGTGGAAGTGTTAATGTTCCCTAGTCATTTTCTTCAGTTTGTGTCAGAGTATTCTAGCCAGTACGACCTCGCAGTCATCTCGACTAGGTCCGTAGATTCTAATATTGAATTATGGGGTAGGTGTAAAACAGGAGAATCCATTTTTTTACAAATTGAGGGATTAGATCCATATATTGAAATCACCTATAAGGGAAAAGAAGAACCTTCTGATATAAATCAAACATTAGAAGAATTAAGAAAAAGAGATGATGTTGTTGCTGTCCATGAATTAGGAGAAAAATGGACAGACTCAGGTATCAAAAAAATGTGGAAAGTAATCATGCATGGCTCACGGCATAGCGATCGTAAATTAATCCGTGAAGAAATCAGAAATGATTGGAATTTTTATAATGCTGATTTCAATCATGAAAATAGACTATTTCTAGATTTAGATTTAGGAACTCATGTCTCTGTTAATTGCGAATTAATCAGCGATCATGAATTTCCAATAGATATTTTTGCGAAAACAGACATCAAAAACATAAAACAGATAGATGCATTTCAAGCACCATTTATTATCGCTTCATTTGATTTAGAAACAAGTATTCATGATAATAGAATATTATGTGCGGCAGTAATTATTGACCAATTAGATACTTCTGGTCAAAGAAAAAGAGTTCATGAAGAGTACACATTTGTTGGTACTGAAATTGAAATTATGAAAGGGATGACTGATTTGATTAAGAACAAAGATCCAGATATTATAACGGGGTATAATATAGATAATTTTGATATCCCTCGTTTAGAAGAAAGGTTAAATCGTCTTACAAAAAAAGATGATAAAAAAAGTCGTGAGAATTTATTTGGCTGGTCAAGAGCTTCTAATGAAAGATCACCAAGAGACAAGGTTCCCAGAAAGAAGTTTAATTCCAAAAAATGGGTAATTGTTGGTCGTTGTTTTGTTGATGCTTGGTGGCAAGCAAGAATGGTTCTTAGGCCTAAAAGAGAAACCTTGTCATATGTGAGCAAATTATTATTTCCAGATAGAGAAGATTTACGTAAATTAGAAATTGATGCAAGTAAGATGGATGAGGAGTGGAAAAACAGACCGGAAGAAGTTTTAGAATATTGTAAAAGAGATGCCTTACTTCCATGGGAAATATTAGATGAATTAAAGATAATTCCGGGAAAAGAGTCCTTAGCTGCAGTATCTAAAACCTCCTTAGATGTTGTAATTAACGGCACTACTAGTAATTGGATTGATAGTTTAGTAATTCGTTTAGCAGACAGAAGTAATGTTGCAGTACCAATGACAAAACGTTATGATAGATCTGATCAAATTGCAGGTGGATATGTCCATGAAGTTGAACCAGGAGTATTTCCTTGGGTAGCAGTTCTTGACTTCAAATCAATGTACCCATCAATAATGATTAACAATAATATTTGTAGAACTACAATGATTGATGACACAAATAGTCAATTGCCGTGTTATGAATCACCAGATGGGATTAAATATTTACACGAAAGTCAGAGAGAAGGCCTGGTTCCAAAATTACTTGTCGATTTAATGTCTCAAAGAGACTTTCATAAAAGTGAAATGAAGAAAGCCGAAGAAAAAGGAGACAAATCAAAACAAAGATTTCATGACGGAATGCAATACGCTGTTAAAATTTTAATGAATTCTTTTTATGGGGTTTTTGCATCGGTATTTTATCGATTTACTCATAAAAATATTGGTTCATCAATTACAGCGTGGGCTCGGCACAATATCACTGAAATCATTCGTCAATTAGAAGAAGAAGATAAAAACGTAGTTTATTCTGATACAGATTCAATATTTGTCAGTGTACCTATGAAAAACAATGCTCCGTCAAAGCGTTCTGAAATCGAATCAGAAGCCAAATTATTTGATGATGCTAAAGAGGAATTAATTAGATTTGGAAATGAATTAGCTGAACGATTTACAGAAGATGCAGCAGAATTAGAGTTTGAAACAGGTTTGTCAGCCTTTTTTTCACATGGAGCAAAAAAGCGCTATGTTGGAAGAATGATTTGGCCAAAAGAAGAAATGATCATAAGAGGCTATGAAACAAGACGTTCAGATTCATTTACATTATTAACAAATACAATGACTTCAATATTTGAACATATTTTGGATGGAAATCAAGAATCAGCAATTAAAGAGGCTATTGATTTAATCAAAGAAGTTAAGAAAGGTAGTGCTAATGTAGAAGATTTAGTAATAAGCCGTTCTTGTAAGGCATTTGATAAATATGCAAACCCAGATGGTTTACCATACGTTCAAGCGGCAAAAAAAAGAAGAGATATTCATGGGCTTGAATTCACCCCTGGAATGAAAGTAGCATATGTTGTAACTAATACTTCAGGAAGTAATCAAGTGGTAGAACCATGGTTAGTAGAAGATGGTGGAGAGCCAGTGAAAACATATGATATTGATTATTATTCGAAACGCTTAGCTAAGGCATTGGGTAGAATTACAGAAGCATTTGGCTGGAGTGAAAGCGAATTACTTAGTGGTACTCGACAAACAACATTATTTTCATTTTAATTATTGTTAATTTACTGACTTAGTTAATAAATAAAATTAAATGTAAGTGTTCTAGTAAAAAATTATGGCGGATGATTTTGAAGAAGATATTTCAAAGAATGGACGTTTTATCTCCATGTTATTACGGTTAATGTCATTGGCTTTAATCGCAAGTGGTATTTACATTTCTACTGATGGTATTTTTATCATTTTTCTGTTATTTGTTTTGGTAGTTCCTTTTGAGAAACTTTTTCCTCGGCATAAGGGGCAAAAAATTCGTAGGCCTCACTTAGGTACGGATTTAGGTTATGCTCTTGCCTCCCCTCTTCTAGGGCTAATAACTGGAGCTGTACTCATATTTGTTGGAATAGCTAGCTTAGCATGGATACCAGGTCTTTTGCTTAAACCATATGTAGCAATGATGCCGACTCAATATATGCCAGTTATTGGATTTTTTTTATTTGATTTTTTAGTTTATTGGACGCATAGGTTTTATCACGAAATTCCAGTATTATGGAAATTTCGTTCCATTCACCATTCAACAGAGCATCTAGATTGGGCAAGTGGGTTTCGAGCACATCCTTTGGATGGAACAATATTGGCTCCAGCTTTCTTTTTCTTAATCGCAGCAGGATTTCCTTTGGAAATAACTGGTGCATTAGCAATTGCCCAAATTCTTCTTGGCCTTTTTCTTCACGCAAATGTTCGTTGGAATTTGAAGTTACTACATCGATTAATTATTACGCCAGAATTTCATCATTGGCATCATACAAATGAAAAAGATGCTATTTGGACTAATTATTCAACTTTTTTACCACTCTGGGATCAAATTTTTGGAACTTATTTCATGCCTAAAGGTAGAAGGCCAATGATTTATGGTGTAAGTGAAAAAGTCCCAGAGGGTATAATTTTACAACTTAAATATCCATTTAAAGGATGGAAGAATCCTCTTTGGTATCTTTTCCATCCAATTCAAAGTTTCAAACGACTATTTCGATTTACTTGGTCGATTGTAACTTCAATGCTAAAATCAGCATTTAGAAAACGAGGTTCAAAACCGTTGGATATTTATGTTGATTAAATTAAATTTAAATACATATTTCTTGAGTTAAATAGGAATATAACTAGTGTGTGCGGTTTGTATAGGGTAACTATGAAAAAGCTCACAGTTCAGGTTTCATTGTTGTTAATTTTTTCAATGTTTTTTCTACCAGGTTGTACAGAATTGCAAATAAAAGATGAAAATACTGTTTTAGATGAACAATATAATTCCACGAATATTAGCATAGCATCATTCAATATCAAAGTTTTTGGAAAAACCAAGGCTTCAAATGATACAGTTATGGCATCACTTGTTGACATCGTATCAAAATATGATATTATTGCCATACAAGAAATAAAAGATATAAATCAAGAGGTACCATATGATTTTTTAGAGTTATTAAATAATAATTCTATAACCAAGTATGAAATGTTATTATCAGAAAGATCGGGCAGTCAAGAAGATGATAAAAGTAGTCAAGAACAATATGCTATTTTGTATAATCCCGAATTAATTTCTGTAAAAGATAATGGTACTTTGTATAATGATTCTATCAATGATTCTTTCCAAAGAGAGCCTTTTTTAGCACATTTATCTGTCAAAAATACAACTTTGGACTTTGTTTTAGGAGTTATTCATACTAAACCTGCTGCTGCTGAAGAGGAAATATCAGCTCTAATTAATGTTTTTAATTGGTCAAAAACATATTACCAAGATCAAGATGTAATGATTGTAGGAGATTATAACGCTGATTGTAGCTATTTTGATGAAGAAGATATCCCAGAATTAGAAATAGGTTCGACAGAATTTCTTTGGGCCATTCCAAATGAAGCAGATACCAACCTCGCAGATTCGAATTGTACATATGATAGAATGGTATTAACCGGAGAATTAAAAAATAATTTTAATGGTAAATGGGGTGTTGATGATAATTTTTCTGAATCTAAAATTTCAGATCATTGGCCAGTATGGATTGAATTAGAAATAAGAATTGATTAGATTAACTTTGTTTTAATTCAATTAATACAAATCCCCGATCTACTTTTTGATTACTCTTACAATTTATTTTCTCTACTATTCCATTAAATGGAGCTGTGATTTTATGCTCCATTTTCATTGCCTCCATAATCAATAGGCTTTGACCGATTTCAATTGATTGACCTACAGATACTTGGAGATCTAGTATAGTGCCTGGCATTGGTGCTTGTAAAGAACCTTGAGTAATTTTTACACTACTTTTTCTACTATCTGCAGAAGTATACGCGAGTGTCCTGCCATTGATATGTACCCACCATGTATCCTTGTTTTTGACTACATTAGCAATAATCACTTGTCCTCCTTGGGAGAGTTTAATCGTTTTCGGTTGAATGATATATTCTGTATTTGGGAAAATATATTCTTCATCATTTAGTGTAATTTTTCTAATAAAGTTAAACTCACCTGTATTTTGTAAGGAAATATCCCATGTGCCATTATTTGAATCTATTATTTTCATTATAACACCTATGGGAATCTATTATTTAATTTCAAAAACGGATCATTTATTATTTCATTTTTTGTTAGAATAGAATAACTTCCCCCACTTTCTTGAGAAATTACACAAGCCATTGCTCCTAATGCAAGTAATTCAGTATCTTCACTAGGTGTCCATCCATTAGGCCATTTTGTTTCAATTAAGTTTGTATTAGTGTCTCCATTTACAACATCCTCATCACAAAGTAAAGCATGTAAAAATTCTATATTTGTTTGTAATCCTAATAATACAGTTTCTTTTAATGCATGTTTCATTCTCATTATTGCAGTCTTCCTATCATTTGCATGAACAATAATTTTTGCAATCATTGGGTCAAAATTAGTATCTATTGAATTACCTTCCACTACTCCCGAATCTACTCTAATTCCTGGCCCTTGAGGCATTTTTAATCTAAGTAACGGTCCTGCTGAAGGTAAAAATCCGGTAGATGGATCTTCAGCATAAATTCGAGATTCAATACTATGCCCTTTCATTGAAATTTGATTTTGTGTAATTCCTAATGGAAATCCTGCTGCGATTCTAAATTGTTGATGTACTATATCGATACCAGTGACAAATTCTGTAACTGGATGTTCAACTTGTAATCTTGTGTTCATTTCTAAAAAATAGAATTCATCCCCATCTAATAAGAATTCTACAGTACCAGCACCCATGTATGTAACAGAAGCAGCTGCAGCAATGCCTGCAGCACCCATTCGATTCCGCAATCTTTCATCTAATGCATGTGATGGGCATTCTTCAATCACTTTTTGGTGTCGTCTTTGTAAACTACATTCACGTTCTCCTAAATGAATAATATTTCCATACCCATCTGCAAGAATTTGAATTTCAATATGTTTACATTTTGTAAGTAATTTTTCAACATATATACGCCCATCACCAAAAGCCGTCTGTGCTTCTCTTCGTGCAGATTCTATGGCTTCAGCTAATTCACTAGGGCGATTAACTACCCGCATTCCCTTTCCACCTCCACCAGCACTTGCTTTGATCAATAATGGAAACCCTAATTCGGGACTAACTTTAATTAATTCTTTGTGAATATCTTTTATGTCTGTGGAATAAACTTCATGACCTGGAACTAATGGAACACCTACTGTCTTCATTTTCTCTCTTGCAGACATCTTATCTCCCATTACTTCAATAGATTCAGGAGAAGGACCGATCCATACAATTCCTGCTTCCGTTACCGCTTTTGCAAACTCTGCAGATTCCGATAAGAAACCAAACCCTGGATGAATTGCTTGAGCACCAGTTTCTTTTGCAGCATTAATAATGGCATTAATATTTAGAAATGTTTCATGTAATGTTTCACCTTCAAGTAAATAATTCTGATCACATAAGTCTAATAGGGGGGAATTTTCATCGTTTAAAGTATAAATTGCCACTGTACTAAGTTCAAGTTCTTTACAAGCCCTGGCAATTCTACAAGCGACCTCGCCTCTATTTGCTATAAGTACACAACCGAATGGAAACTTTGCCATCTTCATCCAGTCAGGTGCTAGCATTATTATTCCTCATCTTTAATTTTCCAATCAGGATCTCGTCTTTCTATAAATGCCCCTAGTCCTTCTTGACCTTCTTTTCCACCACGCATTATACTTGTTGTTTTCAGTGTATAATCTCTTAATTCTTTCATATTTTCATTCCAATCATCAAATGTTTTACACAGAAATTTTGCTTGCTCAATAGCGGAAGGGGCACTTGTAAGTATTTGAGAAATAATCTTCTCACAATTTATTGATAAATCATTTTCATCCTTGGCAATTTCATCTATAAAACCAATTCTTAATGCTTCATCTGTATTTATTCTTGAACCTAACATGGCTAGTCTTCGAAATTGAGCACTACCTAATCTCTTGTATACATAAGGGCCAATTACAGCCGGAAGAATACCTAGTTTTATTTCACTCATAGCAATTTTAGAACCGTCCATTGCAATTACATGATCAAGGCATGCAACTAATCCTGCTCCTCCCCCTAATGCTACTCCTTTGATTAATCCAACAGTAAAGCATGGATTTGACCATATCCCATAAAATAACTCATCTAATCGCTTAGCATCTTTTTGATTTTCTTCTAAGGTGCATTCTCCACTATCTTTCATCCAATTTATATCAGCGCCAGCACAGAAATGCTTTCCATTCCCTTTCAAAATTATTATCCGTGGTAATATTTCTCCAGAGTCAGAAACCAATGAATTTGCTGTGGCTGCTGAATTATTAGCTGCCCAAGAGAAAATATTGATTAATTCCTGAATTATTTCAGGATTTAATGCATTAAAAACATCAACACGATTTAGTGAAATTTCTAATATACATTTGTTTAAATTAATCTCTAGTAGGTTACAAGTCGGTATTGATTCAATAAGTTTCATTATCTCACATCCTAAATATTCCATATTTTTCATTACTTTGTTTACTATTCAAACTAGAACTTATTGCAAGTCCTAATACATCCCTAGTTTGACGTGGATCTATGATTCCATCATCCCATAATCTTGCAGTTGAATAGTAAGGAGAACCCTCAGTGTCATATTTTTCTAAAATGGGGGCCTGAAAATCTTTTAATTCAGAATCAGAAAGGGCAGATTTACCTTCTCTTTCTAATTGGTCTGATTTTACGGTACTCAATACTCCTGCTGCTTGTGCTCCCCCCATTACTGAAATTCTGGCATTTGGCCACATGAATAAAAATCGAGGATCATATGCTCTACCACACATTCCATAATTTCCAGCACCATGACTTCCTCCAATTATAATTGTGAATTTTGGCACAGGAACACAAGATACAGCAGTAACTAATTTCGCACCATCTTTTGCAATTCCTCCAGATTCATATGCTTCTCCAACCATGAATCCTGTTATATTTTGGAGGAAAATTAGCGGAATTTTTCGTTGTCCACATAATTCTACAAAATGAGCACCTTTTAATGCAGATTCAGAAAATAAAACACCATTGTTTGCTATGATTCCTACTGGAAAGCCATGAATTCTTGCAAATCCACAAACTAACGTAGTTCCGTAACGTTCTTTGAATTCATGAAATTTAGATTCATCGACAATCCTTGCAATTATTTCATGAACATCATAGGGAATCCTATTGTCATCAGGAATAATTCCTAAGATTGAATCTGAGTCATATGCTGGTTCTTCAGAACTTTTAATATCTAATACCATTCTTTTTGAAGGTGCCAGATTTTCTACAATATCTCTAATGAGCTCTAATGCTTCTTCTTCATTTTCTGCAAAATGATCAGCAACTCCTGACTTTTCTGTATGTACTTTTGCCCCCCCTAGTGCTTCTGCAGTAACAATTTCTCCTGTTGCGGCCTTTACTAATGGCGGTCCTGCTAGAAATATTGTTCCGTTCCCCTTTACAATTACACTTTCATCAGACATGGCTGGGACATAAGCCCCACCTGCAGTACATGAACCAAGTACTGCAGCAATTTGAGGAATGTCCTTCCCACTCATTCTAGCTTGATTGAAGAAAATTCTACCAAAATGTTCCTTGTCTGGAAACACATCATCTTGCATTGGTAAAAAAGCACCTCCAGAGTCTACTAAATAGATACACGGAAGATTGTTTTGTTCAGCAATAGTTTGGGCCCGAATATGTTTTTTCACAGTCATAGGATAATATGAACCGCCTTTTATTGTAGCATCATTTGCCACAAACATACAATGTCTGCCATGTACCATACCTATTCCAGTTACTATACCCGCACTGTGTGCTTTTTTGTCATATAATTCATATGCTGCTAATGAGGATAATTCAAGAAAAGCAGTACCAGAATCAATTATTTTATCAATTCTTTCTCTAGCCAATAACTTATTTCTACTTCGATGCCTTTCTTCATATTTGCCCCCCCCTCCAAGTCTAGATTCAGTTAATTTTTCTTCTAATTGTTTAACTAAGTCCATATTAAAATTATAATATTTTGAATAGGCAGAATCGCCGATATTAACCCCCGACTCGAGACGTTGCATCTTATCCCCAGTACGCCAGACGCGGTTCAGCCCTTCAAATCAACGCAGATAATAGTCGTATAATGGCCATCAGACCCCGAGAACATTTCTACCGAGGTTACGAAGTCCAGGCGCAAGTCCAACCGTAAGTAAGGCTAAAACAATCAATAACCTCAAATGTTTTTGATTGGATTCTACTCGTGTTTTTGAAAACACAAAAATCAATAAAGCAGTTAGTATAATTTTCACAACCAAAAAAAGCCAAGCACCTTCTCCTTCAATAAGAGTTGAACCAAATTCCATAATTTTTGTTCCAAGGACATGTTTTTCTTTATAATTGCCAAAATCAACTCCAATCCATGTTGCTAATCCATCGCACAATTGTCCAAAAGTGAATGCTAACGTAAGAGGAGATGCAACCATTGCTCTACTCATTAAACCTTCAATTTCATCTTTTTCTGGACCTTTATGTTCTTCCCATTGAGATGCAGTCCATTCTTCACCAAGAACTCCAGGTTCTAATCCTCGATTTTCTAATTCAATTTGTGCATTAATTCCGAATTTATATAGGTATATGACCACGAGAAGGGGTATTCCTAATGATATGATAATCGGCCAAAATTCTTGAGAACTATAATTGCCCCATGGCTCTACAACAAATTGTAACCAAAACCCGAAAGTGAGAATACAAAATGTGTTTCCAGTAGAGAATAACATTCTTTCTAGGGGTGACCATGAGAGGTTTGGTATTGCAGGAGATAACCACGCTACCACAATTGAAAGAATTACCGTAATGGGAATTGAAAACCAAGATAACCCTCTATGTTGTTCAAGAGATGGTTCAAAGATGATTAAATAAAACAATAAAAACATAAATATTGTACAAAATCTAATACGGTTCAACATTTGATCAAATATTTCATTATTATTTACTTCTTGTAAATCCCTAGTAACAAAATAACCAATCACGCCCGCCATAATAAGCCATATTGCCAAATGAAAATGAATCAAGGGTGAAATGAATAATTTATCTGTTCCATCTATGAAAAATTCAGAGTCTTCTAACACTCTTATTGCCGCAGCAAGAATCACCCATGGAATCAATGCAATTATTGTATCTGCTCGGGCAGGTAATTCATAAACTCTAAAAACCCCAGATAAAGCAATTACAAATGCAAATAATAATACTGCAAATAGTGCAGTATTTTGTGTATTGTAGGGTGAATCGCCTTGTGTAGCATCACTTATTACAGGCTCCCAGATATTAGGATTAACAAACCCCTCCCAAATTATTTCAGGTAATATTAAACTTCCCAACCCTAAAACTATTATCGTTAAGAAAATAAAAATAAATGCACTTAATTCAAAACCATTAAAATTTAAAATTTTAAATTTATTATTGATTTTCATGGAATCAATCTCTTTTATTCAGGAATAGTTCATTCCTCTTCTTCAGAAATTGCACGAGGTTCATGAACTTCAGTAAAGGTAACTTTCTCTGCACCAACACCATCCCTAAGTGAACCTACAAGTTTGAATTTTAGCATAGAAGAATTTGGATCATACAACATTTCCTGAGGCAATTCTACTGTGACATCATTTCCTTTGAACTTAATTGAAAATTCTTTGTGTCCTGTTTGACTTTCTAAAATGGCATTTGCTTTTTCTTTTTTGCCTTTTATTACTTCTATAATTTTATAATTATATTTTAATGTCTGACCTGCTAATGGGTGATTGTAATCTACTCTTGCTCTTCCTGCAGCAACATATTTTAGAATACCATTTCTCCCATTAATTTCTACACTTGCACCAATGGCAAGAGATTCAGGATCCCTAACAAACCTCATCATTTTTTCCATTCCATATGTTTCAACGTCCTCGCTTTTACGTTCACCATATGCTTTTTCTGGAGGTATTTCCAATACTATATCCTTATTTGCTTTAGCTTCTAGTAGGCTTTCTTCAAATCCTTCAATTATTTGTCCAGCACCAACAACAATTGTCATTGGAGAATAGCTTTGTCCTTCTTTGTGAATATCATTTTCTTTTGCTGTTTCTTCACGCGTAGTTTCAATCAATGCATCATTCTCTGCATTAAATAAGTCATAGTCAATTTTCACTATAGTTCCTTCTTCCATGTTATACACCACTTGGTTGACAGCCCGCCGACTTAATCCCCCTTTATGAGTGAAGCGGGTCATTCATTCTTGAACCAACCCAGATAAGTGCTATGGAACCAAGTAACGTTAGTATCCATCCAATCCATACTAAATGACTACCCGGAAGGTCATATATGGTTACGCGAATTTGTTTCAAATCATCTAATTCACCGTTTTGCATATTTTCCATTGCCTGAGATTGACTGAGATCAAAGATTACAACTATATCTCCATGTAATTTAACAGCCCGATCTACTTCACTCCTGGGGAATGTTTCAAATGGCATATCGAAACGAAGGACTCCCGGTTCGACCTTAGTGCTACTTTTACCGTCACTAATATTTATGACTGTGCCGATATATCCATCTCCTACATCAAATCTATCTTTAAACTCCTCATCTGTTTTTTTAAGTATTACCACATCTTCAAATGTATACTCAAAAGATCCATATGTAGTTGCTTGATTTCTTACTAAGGTAACTTGATGGCTTAAATCTCCCCTGTCGATAGAAGTAGTTGCAAATAGATGACCAATTATCAATAAAACAATACCCAAATGAATTATATGGGCGGCAATAATTTTCAGTGATATAGATTTATTTTTTCTTTTTGGAATACTTTTTATTGCCGAATATATTATTGAGATTAATGCAGGAATTGCCATTAATGCCATTGGCATTAGCAACCATACAATATGTCCTCTAATGATAGGGCCTCCCAGATAATTCCCCGAATCATTTGGCAGTTTATCTCCAAGTAACCATGCGAAAATAAGTGAGATGATTGATATAAATATAATTAATGCAATTAAATTTTTATTATCCATTTTATTTTGTAATCCATATGCAGTTAAACTACATAGGACAAGTAATAATATCGGTGCTCCAAATAATTCATGCGCTTCAAATCTTACCCCATCTATACTGCTTAGTAATATGATCCAAGTAAGTAGTAAATACCCCGAAGAAACAACTATCGGACTCCAATATATTAGAGAATTTAGTTTTAATTTTTTATCTTCTTCGCTTTGGTTCATAATGACCCAAGGAATTGAAAGTAATAAGATCCCAATTCCTGCTTCTTTTACATCAATTAAGTTTGACCACGAGCTGAATAATAATGTAAATATCGCTCCGATTATCCAAGGCCATCCATTTTCTAAGTTACGATTACTTATTGAAAATAAAACACACACAATCAATAGACTCCCTAGGATAATGTCTCCAATCCATATCATTAATGCCAAAACACCTAAAATCATCATAATTCGTAATGGATTTTCTTTTTTCATAAACTGCTTTTCAACTAATAATTGTGTAAATATTTGTTTATGCAAAATCATTGGAATTATTATTGGTAAAATTCCACAAATAAAGAGGGGGATGCCGATTGGGATCTTATCCCATATGTCAGACCCATAAACTCCTAAAAATACTAATGTTGGTCCAACTAATGAAATTAGATATATCCCCAAATATATTTTTCCATCTGCCCGTTTATAATCTTCAAATATTTCCGAAAATTTCTGATTTAAAACACAACCAGCATAGGTTCCAAATATCGCAGTTAGAATTAAAAGATAGGTCATAATTTCAATTCCTGCTATGTCATCTGCCTTTAGGATTAATATCCGTTCCCACACATTTGTATTACCTAGTGTATCAGAATCAACAACAAATGAATGTACACTTCCAGCCCAAACCCCTCCTGCACGAGTAACTAATGTTGCTAATAAAGAAAACCAAACAGGACTTAAACCTGCAAGAATAATCCATTCCTGAGAGAGTTTATTTTTACGTAATCTAAGATGTAACAACATTATAACAGAAATCCAGGGTAATAATGATGCAGTTTCAACAGGATCCCATGCCCAATATCCACCCCAATCTAATACCGTATATGCCCAAAAACCACCTAATCCAATGCCAAAAGCACCAATGCCAAATGATATTGTTGCAGGAAGGCGTATTTCATCAAGGAATTCATTAGAACTCCATGAGCTGTAATCTTTGACCATATGAGATATTGTTATGCAACCTATCCACACACAAGAGGAATAAAATGCAAAGATAAGGGGGGGATGTATCACCATTAAATTAGTTTGTAATAGGGGATTTAGGCCAGCAGATATAATTAAAGTATTTTCAGGAGTTAATCTAAAGGGATCTAGAGAGATTGCAATTAAGAGCAAACATAGAATGAAGCAATCTAATATTTTCGTACTTAATTTCCATGAATCATTGTTTTTTGGAAATAATTCATTATTCAATGAAATTATTGAACAACAAGCTGCCCATAATAGTAGGGGGCCTTCCCTGGCAGCCCATACAGCACTAATCCTAAACCTCAGCGGAAGATCTTCTGAACCGTGAGTTGCAACATATAGATAGTTTTCATCATTAATAATAAATAGATAGCATAATGATAAAAAGGGAATTATTGGCATTATTGAATTTGTTAATTTTAAAAAACGTTTCAGGGATGGTTGTACAATATAATTTTCTAAATTAAATATTTTTATAATTATACAAAAAATAGAGATTGGAAGAATGAATTGAAACATTAACTCACCATCCATAGAATTTAGCACGACTATATCCAAAAGACAACAATACCGAAATAACCTTTTTTCTCATTAGACTAGGTTTTTTAATTAATATTTTAAGTACTACGCCAATTTTTGTGAAAATAGACATGCCATTCATTTCATCGGGCATGCATGATGCCATTATTGCTAATTCTTCATCTGTTAAATCGTATAATGCATTTTTACCTTTCAAAATTTTGTGGTAAGGTGGAAATTCTGCTTTCCATAGTTTTTCATATTCAATTAATCTTAATTTTGAAAATTTCCCCTCTGCTATTGCTTTTTCAGCAACTTCAGCAGCAAACTTCCCAGATTTCATTGCTAGATGAGATCCCCCCTCAAAAAGAGGAGATGTAAATCCCGCTGCATCCCCAATCAGGATAAGTCCATCATCAATTGTATTATTTCTGGGGCCACTTATGGGGATAGTCCCTCCAAATGGTTTTATTTTAGTTCCTGGCTTTCTCCAAGAGGGGTCAACTTTTTCATTTTCGTGAAGGTATGTATCGTTAATAAAAGAATCAAGGAATTTGATTGCCCCTCTCTTTTCAGTAGTCACAAGGCCCACATTTGCTCGACCTTTATTTTTGGGAATCATCCACACATACCCGTGCGGTGCATATTTTGGCCAAATGTAAAAATCTAAGTATCCATCATTTTCCACTTCCACCATTTCATACTGAAAGCCAGCAATAACTTCAATTTGATCAGTATTTCCTAAAATTTTAGATGAAACCCCTGCAACACCACTTGCATCAATAATGAGTTTTGTATTTAGAGGGAATAATGCACCCTCTCCAGTAATTTCCCAATTAGAAAATTGATTTCCCAATTTAAATATTTTTTCCATATTTTTGACTTTATGTGAATGATGGAATACAGCGCCTTCCTTTACAGCTTCATCAATTAACCATTGCTCAAAAAGATGTTTTTCTAATACGTACCCTGGCTCGGTTAATGTTTTTTCGACATTATTTGGGAACAATACTCTTATGCCTTTCACATGTAATGAGATTACTTCTTCTGGTAAGTCCAGTTCTAGATTTTGCACTGCGACTTCTGACAAACACTCCCCACAATGTACGGGAGTGCCAATTTCTGAGTGTTCTTCTAGAATTAATGTTCGTAAACCAGATCTTGCACAGTGCAAGGCTGCTGAGCCCCCCCCTGGGCCAGCCCCAATCACAATTACATCCCACTCTGCTTCTCCCATTGAATTAACAAATCATGACCGGTCTTATCAATCCAATGTTTGTTAATGCATGGGTTCAATAGAGGGAAGTATGCTTGCGAAACGAGGACAACCCATGGATTCAACACCCCCACTTGCCGTGATTACAGGAGGTGGCCGGGGAATTGGAAGAGGCATCTCAATCAGGTTAGCTTCAGAAGGATACAGAGTATTGTTAACATACAATTCAGATAGTTTTTCTGCTGAAGAAACTGTAGATTTAATAAGATCAAAAGACATAGATGCAGTAGCTCTTAAAATTGATTGCAGTATCTCTTCTGAGATATTATTATTGTCGGAACATCCTTGGTGTCAAGGCGGAATTGATGTATTAATTTTAAATCATGGAACATACGAAAGAGTTCAAGCATCAAAACTTACCAATGCAGGTTTAAGAAAATCAATGGAAATAAATTTCTTTGGGGCATTTGGAGTTTGGGATTCTGTAAAAGAGCAACTTAATGAGTATGCAAGGATAGTTGCCATAGGTTCCCAACTTGGAATTAAAGGGTCGCCACATGGCGCGGATTATTCCGCCAGTAAAGCAGCATTACATGCATGGGCCAGGAGTTTAGCACAAGATTTAGGGCCATCTGGAAAAAGAGTAAATATTGTGGCTCCTGGATATGTAGATACTGCGATATTGGCAGGAGATTCAGATGAAAAAAGAAAGCAAAGAGAATTAGAAGTGCCATTACAAAGAATCGGAACCCCTTCTGAAATAGCAGGAGTAGTTGCATTTCTTTGTAGTACAGATTCTCAATATATCACTGGGGCAGTAATCCACGTTAACGGGGGATTGTTTTTACCTTGAGGTGATTAACTGAATAATGATCCATTCGATTTATCCAAGGCTCTTGAGGGCGCATCTAAACAGGTGTTGGACCCAAATGTATCTTGTTTCACATTAGAAACAGATTTATTACCTGCTGGAGACCAAAAAAAGGCAATTGAAGAATTAATTATTCAATTAGAAAATAATCAAGACCGATGTATATTACTAGGCGTCACTGGAAGTGGAAAAACTTTTGCCATGGCCCAAATAATTGAACATATGAATCTTCCAACTTTGGTAATGAGTCATAATAAAACATTAGCTCGTCAATTACATCAAGAATTTTCAGGCTTATTTCCTAATAATGCAGTAGAATATTTCGTTTCTCATTATGATTATTATCAGCCTGAAGCATATCTTCCAAAGCGAGATCTTTATATCGACAAAGAATTATCAATAAATGAAAGAATTGATCAAGAACGTTTTGCTACAGTAGCTAGTTTAGTTTCTCGTCCAGACGTAGTTGTTGTTAGTTCAGTATCTTGTATTTATGGTTTGAATGCCCCAGAAACATTTCTAAAACACCATTGTAGGATATTTGTAGGGCAAGAAATTGAAGTAATTGATTTAATTAAGGAATTAGTAAATCTACAATATACGCGTTCAAATACAGATTTAGGGAGAGGACAGTTTAGAGTAAGAGGAGAAGTTCTTGATATTTGGATGCCAAGTAGAGATGATCCATTAAGAATTAAATTTGATTTTGAGGGAGTGTTAAGTATTCAGTTATGTGACTCAGTATCTTGGGAAATTTATGATAATCTAGATGAGGCATGGATACACCCAAAAGAGTTCTTTATGACAAGTCCAGAAAGATTTGAACAAGCCTTGGAAACTATTGAATTAGAACTTAAAGATACCATAAATAATTTCAGAGATAATGGGCTCGATGTCGAGGCCCAAAGATTAGAGCAACGCACAAAATACGATTTAGAGATGCTTAGGGAAATAGGTCATTGTTCTGGTGTTGAAAATTATTCATTGCATTTTGATGGTAGGAAAAACGGAGATAGGCCATATTGCCTTCTTGATTTTTTTTCTGCATGTGCTAAACAATTCCATGGAGACGAAAGTAAATATTTAGTTATGATGGATGAGAGTCATGTTACTTTACCCCAAGTTGGCGGAATGTATTTTGGAGATAGAAGTAGAAAATTAAATTTGATTGAGCATGGATTTAGACTTCCTAGTGCAGCAGACAATAGACCCTTAACAATTTCAGAATTTCAGAAACTAGTTCCACAGATGCTTTATGTTTCAGCAACACCAGGAGAAAGGGAATTAAGGCACCTTTGTGAGATTACTAATCAAGAGGTGCCATTAAGTTTAATGCATGCAAAAGGAGGAGGAGGAGTAAATATTCCCGAATTAAAGGCTAAAGATCCCGAGGCAAAAAGTATGTTCGAAATATTACAAAATATTTCAGGTATACCCCGGATGGAAATACGCCCTACAGGACTTTTAGATCCAGCGATAGAGGTTAGAGGTACCGAGGGACAAATTCAGGATTTAATCTCTGAGATAAATAATTGCATAGAACGTAGTGAACGAGTACTAGTCACAGTTCTTACAATAAAATTTGCAGAAGAGGTATCAGGATATTTACAAAGAATGGGAATAAAGTCTCATTATTTACATAGTGAAATTGATACACTTGAACGTACTGAAATTATTAAACATTTAAGGCATGGAAATATTGATGTTATTGTTGGGATAAATTTATTGAGGGAAGGATTAGATATTCCAGAAGTAGGATTAGTGGCTATTTTTGATGCGGATAAACAGGGTTTTTTACGTAATGAAAGAAGTTTATTGCAAACAATCGGGAGAGCATCTAGAAATGAATTTGGGAGAGTTTTGATGTATGCAGATATATTTTCATCTTCAATGAAAGCAGCAATTCATCAAACAGTTGAACGAAGAGAAAGGCAGAATAATTATAATTTAGAGAATAATATTATACCCAAAACAATTCAAAAACAATTACCTGTACTCGATGGAGATGCTCAAGATGTACTTACGGGGACTGTACAGGGTTCTGCAAAAGGAAGACGTAAACTTGTGGGCAGAAAAGGAGGGAATTCACAATCAGATTTAATCAACAAATTCAAACTAGGTGCTGGTAAATTTGCTAGTACAGCAGATAATAATGAAAATAATGACAAAATCATCGACAATTTAACCTCATCTATTGATGCTGTGAGAAATGAAATGGAAATTGCAGCATCAGAATTAGAATTTGAAAAGGCAGCATATCTTCGAGATCGATTATTAGAATTAGAATCTATGAGGGATTAAATTGAAATCAAAAGTCACAACATTATTGAATGATATTACTAATTCAGGTGTTGATGTTTGCTTAATTTCAAAATATTGGGATGAAGGCCAATTAATGGAACTTTATGAGATGGGATATAGGAAATTTGGAGAAAATAGGGTCAATGTATTAGTTGAGAGAGCTATGAAATTACCAAGCGATATAGAATGGCATTTTGTAGGTAATTTACAGAGTAGGGATTTAGGGAAAATTTGTAAACATGCCTCACTCATTCAATCCTTTGACAGACCGGATTTGTTGGAAAAATTATCACATTATCCCGAAATTGAAATTTTAATACAAATTAATTTGACAGATGATAAGAATCGTAATGGTATTAATCCAAATGACTTAGGTATTGTAATTGAAAACATAAATTCTTTTGGAATTAAATGTAAAGGTTTTATGATTCATCCACCCATAGGGTTTTCAGATGATATCAAACAAGATTTTTTTAATCAAATGAATAAAATTTATTCTCAATATCCACATTATTCAATACTTTCTATGGGTACTTCAAACGATTATGAATTAGCCAATGGATGTGGAGCCACCTTGAATCGCTTAGGACGACTATTATTTGATTAATTAATATATTCTCAGGGAATACATGAGTATATATCTTCTAGTTTTTCGCCAATAATTATGGAAGGTGCAACGGACCCAAAGTCCTTGGAAACTCGTTTTTTCTTCCGTATGGGATTATTCATTAATGATTATTCTAAATTAATCGTAGTTATTGGATTAATTTCTTGTATCTTGATGACAAGTTTAACTGCCCTAGGGGCTGATTGGGCAGAAGGATTTGGCGAAGATGATGTGGAATCTGTAAACGCTGGGCGTATACTTTCTGAGAGGTTTTCTACAGATAGTAATGAAAGTGGCAAAGATTTTCGTTATCTTGTTTTTCATCCCACATATAATGATAGTAATTTATTGTGGCAATCTGAAGTTAAAGAAGCGCTTGCTGATTTTGAAAACCATCCAGAAGTTAATATAATTTATTCATGGGAAGTTGAAGAGGTAAGTCGCGAAAAATATGTCTTTGATGATGAAAATGGATTTTATGCAATTAATGAGATTACATTTACTCTAGAGAGAAAAGAAGCAAAGAGTATTCTAGATGAATTACATGAAACGATTATAATTGATGATAGTTTTAGTGATTGGGTTACAGATGGAATTTCCATTGATTGGAAGTTTGACTATCTTATCAAAAAAGATCTAATTAAAGCTGAATTAGTCGCAATACCGCTTTCAATCCTTATTCTTGGGATGATATTTGGTTCTGTAATGGCAGCTTTACTTCCAGTAGGCATAGGTGCCGGTACCGTCTTAGCCGCTATTGGCATGACAATTTGGTTGTCTAATGTTACCGATGTAACGGTATATGCAACTAACATAATATCTCTAATTGGAATTGGAGTTTCAATAGATTATTCATTATTCCTTGTTAATAGATTTAGAGAAGAATTAGAAAGAGGGCATGATGTAAGAATAGCAACAGCTATGACTTGTGCTACTGCAGGAAAAGCAATATTTTTCTCAGGAATTACAGTTGCTATTGGTCTAATGGGCATGCTCTTTTTTACTAACACTTCATTACCTTCATTAGGAATTGGTGGTACAATTTCAGTTTCTATTGCAATGGTTTATTCTACCATTGTACTTCCTGCTGTGATGGCAATTTTAGGCCATCGCGTAAATAAATTTAAAATCCCATATTCTTTTGATATGAGTGCTAAAGATGATGGGATTTGGGCTTCGATAGCCAAACGAGTTATGGATCGCCCCTGGGCTGTATTAATTCCAACACTTATTCTGTTGATTGGAGCAGGACTTCCGTTTGCTTATGCAGAATTTTCTTTATCTTCTTGGAAAGCTTTACCTCCAGATGATAGTTCAAGACAAGGGATGGAACTCATTGATGAAAAATGGCCAGATCAAGCAGCAAACTCAATCTATATTGTTATTGAAACAGATGGGGTAGACCCACTTTCAGAAGAGAATCTTCGAACACAGCATGCTTACCTTTTGGAATTATTAAATGATTCAAGGGTGAATGGAGGTATCGGAGTCGGTCTCCCCTCTCCTTCAATGTTAGTCGATGATGTGATTCAGTTCTGGACTACTCCAGATGAATTTTTATCTCTTGAACAATTTGCGAAAAGAGAGAATTTAAGAAATATTTTCGTTGGAGATAATGCAACTATGATTTCATTACAATTGAAAGGCGTTCAAACTAGCGTAGAATCTAGGGAGATGGTAGAGCAAATTCGAAATGATAAGGACGATTTCCTTTTAGATTTTAGTGGAGAAAATGATAGATTACTTGTTGCAGGTTTTGCTGCTTATAATGCAGATAATCTCAAGGCAATTTCAGATAACCTTCCGAGAGCTTTAGCCTTTATTTTAATTGCAACATCTTTTTTGATATTCATACAAGTTAGATCAATTGTAATACCAATTAAAGCAGTTGCAATGAATATTCTCTCAATTTCTGCATCATTTGGAATGCTAGTATGGGTTTTTCAATGGGGATATGGTTCTGAGTTACTGAACTTTACTCCCCAGCCGATTGATTCTGGCAATCCCGTCATTATGTTTTGTATTGTATTTGGCTTGTCTATGGATTATGAAGTATTGATGTTGTCAAGAATTCATGAAGAATGGGAGAGGACAGGAGATAACACGTTGGCTGTTGCAAATGGTCTACAAAAAACAGGAGGACTAATCACAGGAGCAGCAGCAATTATGGTTGTTGTGTTTAGTGCCTTTGGACTATCATCCGTTATAATTCTCAAACAGATTGGGTTAGGGTTAGCACTGGCTATTCTAATCGATGCAACCTTGGTTCGTGCCCTAGTCGTACCTTCTACGATGCGTTTAATGGGTAAATGGAATTGGTGGGCCCCCTCGTGGTTAAGTTCTAATGACGAACAAGAATAATTAATTTTCAATCATTTGAATATGACCAAATTTTTGTAGTAATTATTGCCATAATTACAATTTTAAAAGCATCCCAGAGTAGGAACGGTTCGACACCCCATTCGTATGCTTGTACCAATCCGACATCATATGATTTTGCAAGCCACAACGTTCCGAAAAAATATACTGGAAGCATTGCCACTAACCAGCAAACTAATTGTGCATTGATTTCAGTAATTCCCGCTTTTCTTGATCTATCAAGGCCTTCTGCAACAATAGCAGAAGCCAAAGGAAATGCCAGAAGATAACCCCCTGACGCAATTAATGTACCTTCTGAAAAAAGGATATCTTTTCCTTCTGCGAAGACTGGAGCACCGAGCCCACCCACTAATAGATACAAACATCCAGATACAAATGCATCATTACGGCGTAAAAACACTCCTGTGGCTAAAACTGCAAATGTTTGAAAAGTGTAAGGGACGGGAGTCCATGAAACTAAAAAAGCAATTTGTGCACAAATTGCTGTGAAACCAGTAAAGAAAAATACTGTAATTATTCGTTCATATATGCTTGCATTATTTGCTGAAAAACCAAGATGCCATTTATTTGGTTTGTTCCATTCTACTTGATTGAACATGAAGTCTGCTAATTTAGGAGGATTAAAGGTATTTGGCAGGAAATATTATTATTAGCAACATCCTTTTTCTCGCATAGGAGAACTGACAAAAACAACTTTATCGACATTTGGAGTATTTTGAAGTTGTTCCATGACCATGCGATATTCTGCTGCAGTACCAAATGCTTGCATAGTATCTACACATGTATGACTATGTTTTAGACAACTGTGATTATATGAACTAATCTTTAGTTTATTGGAATGTCTTACATTGAGTAATTTCTGTTCAATACCATGCTGATAATAGATTATTATGAGGCCTTCTACTTCTTCATCATCTTTCATCTCTTCTAATGACCCTCTTTGTTGTAGATCTGCAAAATATAAAGAAGCATCACGTATGAAACGACTCCTATTTTTATATCCAGATTTGGCAATTAGATTATCTAAGTCATCAGCAAATTGTCTATCAGTACTGAAAGATACTACACGGCTCATGAAAGTACGATAATGTCATAATTAATAATAATTTCCATAATAATAATTAATAACATTTTTTAAATATGTAATAATAAAGCGCCACTTATGTCGGCCTCAGTGTATTTATATGCAGTAGCAGCACTACTAATAGCCCTAATATGTGGTTTTTTACCACTTTTCATGGGTATTAAAGAAAATAAAGAGAGATTAAAACAGTTGACAGGAATTGCGGCTGGAATAATACTTGCTTCTGCAATGCTAGTTGTTATACCCGAAGGGTACGAATTGGCAACAACAGATGAGCATAGCTTAGATGATGCTTTGATAGGAAATGTAGCTTTGGTAATTCTCGAAGTTGATCATGGACATATCACTGCAGAATTAGGTATTGAAGAGATAGAAAAACTAATCGGTCATGGTAATCACGAAGAAGAAAATGTGCATGGGCAAGAATCAAACGATAGTTGTCAGGAAATATTGCTCATGTTATTGAAGAAGTTGAATCTGGAGAGATAAATGCATCCATTGGAATTGAAGAGATTGAAGTATTTATTTCATCCTACCCGCATGAAGAGGAACATGAAGAGCACACAAGTGGACTTTTGTTGGGTGGGGCGATTTTAGCAGGCTTCTTACTAATGTTTATCTTGGAAGGTTCAGGTATAGGGCATTCAGTTCATGAAGAGCATCATGATCATGATCAAAGTCACGGTCATGGACATATTCATCATACCGCTTCAGGTGGACTATTGGTACTTGGACTTACAATGCATGCAGCTACTGATGGATTAGCAGTTGGTGCAGCGGCGGCAACAGGTGACCTTGCAGTGACAGCAACAGTTTTACTTGCTGTTTTGATTCATAAAGGGCCTGCTGCTTTTAGTCTTGGAATATTTTCTACACATGAAAGAGTTAATCGCAAGGATTCTTTCCGAGACATTATTATATTTTCATTAGCCACACCGATTATGATTCTTATAGCTAATTATACGCTTTCAGGTCTTGAGACACATCTAATTGGTCTTGCAATGCTATTCTCTGCAGGAACATTCCTATATGTTGCCACGGTTGATACCTTACCAGATATTCATAATCCTGAAACAGGTAGAAAAGCATTAATGTATGTATTAATGGGTGTCATAATCTTGACAGTAGGGTTATTTACCTTTGATTTATTAGGGCTTGGTCATGCACATTAATTGAATAATGCTGCACCTAATAAGGGTAAAAGTAAACTCGCATCTCCTTCAACACAGATATTTGGTGCTTCAGGACGCATTTTACCCCAAGAAATAGCTTCTCGTAGTCTTGCACCAGAAAGAGAACCATCATATTCTGGTGCAGTTGTTATGTACACAGCATTATCAAGCCCTCCTCTGTATTGATTCCACCAGATTACATGATGTTTGGATATACCTCCACCAATCATTAATGCATTACTAGTCTCTGCAACCCAAGTAATATCTGACATTAGTTGTTCATCTGCTAATATATCAATCCAAAAATCAGAATACTTTTGCCTAAACATAAATAATTGTGCACCTATACTCCCATCAGTTATTCCGGGAATTACAACGGGAATTTCATGTTCCGCTGCCCAGAATAGAATAGAATTTTCATCACAAACCCTACGTCCTAATTCCCAACATAATTGTACAGTTCCAAAGCCCTTCCATAAATCGGTTCCAGTAAGGCCTGTTTTCTCCATTCTCTCTTTACGAATCTCTTCTAAAGCAGGCATAACTATAGTTTCGATTATTTCTCCATAAGATGAATTAGGAACTATTACATTTCCAAGACGATTTAGTCCAACTTCGCCTAATTCAATATCATCTAATTCAAATTCACCATGTAAATAATCTTTATGAGTTCTTGCAATATCGTGATCTAATGTACCACATGTTGTTGATACAACATTGAACTTTTTTTGTTTTAATGCCTCAACAAAAAATCCTCGAGTCCCTGTAGCACAAAGGCATGCAGGAAAAGAAATCCAATTCAGACACTTCTTTGAATCAAATTTCGATTCTTCTAATTGATTAAATTGTAATTCTAATAACCCTCTAGCGCGTGCAAGTTTTGTTGCTGTAAATCCTCCAGCGTTTGACATAGAATTTATTAATTCAGTTACTGATTTTGTTTTTCCAAATATGTAATCCTTTACAGGTTCATCAAAGTCATCTGGATTAATCGCCATGAATAGCCGACAGGGGCTTAACTCATAGTCTTCTTGACAACTTAGGGCATTATTCTTGCTCAGAATGTTTTTTTAATCTTGGCCCAAGTAATGTAGGTAATAATATCAATGATGATACCAAAGCCATTGAAATTGCAATAGCAAATGCCATCCCCATTAATTTTAATGGTTCTAATGAAGATAGTAATAGTACTGAAAATCCACCTGCAGTTGTTAAAGCGGCAGCACCCATTGCTCTTCCAGTTGTACTAATTGTTTTACTAGTCCATTCGGCCACAGTTCCATTTGGGTTAAGTTCTGCTTCTTCTTGCATTCTTGTCCCAAAGTGTACAGAATAATCTACGCCTAATCCAAGAGTTAATGCCCCGATTGTTACAACTTGTGCATTCAATAGGAAACCAAGAAGTCCAAGCATTCCATAAACCCAACAAACTACAATAAAAAGGGGTAAAGCCATAATAATCCCCCGAATTGGATCTTTATTATCAAATATATTAATTACAATTAACATAATCAAAATTATTACAGAAACTATGGCTGTTGATATTATTGAATTAGTTGATATTTCTTCAGTAATCATTCCAAGAATCAAATCATCACCTGTAAATGCATATGTATAATTCTCATTAGGAAGTTCATTTGCTGCTTTATTTAATGATTTTTCGATTTCTACCGAAGCTTCCCAATCTAATATTGCAGCTTGGAATCTGATTACCATTTGTTTTTGATTATTACTTAGGTATGGAGATGCTAATTCTGTACCTTCTTCTGTTTCTAAAATCCAAGAACTTAAATCCTCAAATGCACTTTCTTCTTTTGCTTCTATACGGGATAATAATTCGGAAAAAGTTGAATTCTTCGCATTAATGGAATATCTTGTTAATTCGGTCCAAAGACTTGTAATGCCATCACTAATGTTCTCATTATTAGATAACATTTCCATTGCATCCTTATAGGCATCTAGCCCATCTGAAGTTAATACCAACGACTCATCATTTGAATCAATAATAAAATAAATCGGACTTGGGCTTGAAGCAAATTGGTCGTTTAGAGTAATGAAAGCCTTTACGACGCCCTCTTCATCCTCAACAAGTTGATCACGGGTATCAAAACCTGGTTTGAGTAAAGTCATACCCCAAAGCATAGGAATTGTCATTAATATTACAATAATCCATACGATGTGTGATTTTTTATCCACTATGTGGCCAACTTTCTTAGAAAAATTACTTTCTTCAATAGATTGTATATTTGAAATGGGAAAAACCTTTCTTGATAATATTGTTTTAGATTTAGGCGGAATTAAAGTTAATAGTGCAGGTAAAACTGTAATAGATGAAAGGTATACCAAGAATAATCCTATTGCGATTGTACTTCCGAAATCTCGTAAGAATTTTTGATTACTAATGTTGAATGACATAAATCCTACAACATCAGTCGTAATTGCAATAATTAATGCCGCTGAAGTTAATAGCGCACCATTTAAGATTGCTCTTTCTCTATCAGATTTTTTCATAACAGAAAGCGGTTGTGAATATTCATCAATTTGTAATTTTCTAGCTTCATGAATCGCCTCTTCTCGATATCTTGCTACAACATGTAACCCGTAATCAACTCCTATTGCAAGTACAAGAACAGGAATAGAAAACATTGCTGGATTAAAGGTGACTTTGAATAAGAACGAAGCAACTCCAAAAGTTATTGGAATTGTCAGTGCAGTACTGATTAACACAATTAGCGTTTCACGAATAGAACGAAACCTAGTCCACAAGATTATGCCAAGTAATAATAACGCCAAACTTGTAAGCATTGGACTTTCTTTACTTGATGCACTGGCTGAAGCTTCCGTAAATCTATTAAAACTAAACATTGTAATTTTTGTTTCCTCATTTAGTGAGAGCGTATTTGTAATATTATCTTCTAAATTTTTAGTAATTTCTACTATTAATTCAGTATCTAAATTAGTAGTTGCAATAGCCAAATTAACAACCCCTATACTCGCTAATGAAACACGTTGAGAATGTTCAATTTCCAAACCGTTCTCATCATATGTAGGAATTGAACCCAAGATTCCACCAGAAAAATCTATGTCTTGAATTACAGTTAGTATATTTAATTTAATTCTTATATTCAAAGAGACATTATTTATCCATTTTTGTCCAATATTAGAATCATTTGAATAATTCCCTACTTGAAGGTTAATGGATGATAAATAGTCATCAAAATCAGAAATTAGTTGTAATGAATTTTCTTCATAAATAAGAGAATCAATCCAGTTAACATCTTCAATTACCCATGAATTCAATGTTTCATATGAGATTTCAGGAGGTAAAGGTATAGAGTTCGCTATAGCAATAGAACTATTCAAAGCCTCATTGATTTCAGAATCAGTTCCCTGTTGTAATGTAGTTACAAAATAATCGAAAGAAGACTGTGTTTCATTTATCCATCCTGAGGTAGCTTCAGGAAATACCACAGTAGAATAGATCATTGCTAAACTAGCAGGTCCCGCAACAGCTTGTCCACCAAAAATTGGTTCTTGATAGTTTAATGAGGAATTATCCATGATCATAATTGCTTCTACTTTTGCTAATTTTTCCCAATTCGAAGGATTATTTAATCCTCCATCCTCTAAAGGAGTTAATGCACGTAGTAAATCAAGTTCTTGCTCATTATATTCTTCGTCAATGTCTATAAGTAATCTTGTGACTTCATTATCTGGATAAAATGAGGAACGTGAAACATCAGCACTGATGTAATTAACCATTAGAAAAGTCCCACTAAAGAAGATCATTATAAATACAAAAATAGTTATAATTGGCTTTTTTACTGACAATTCGGTTAATTTGTCAAATGGATTGTACATATTGTAAATCCGGAATGGATTTACTTTTAGAGGCTATCATTAAATGTGGTTAATTTATTATGATTGAAGAACTCGGAAGCATATGGGAACTACGGAATTAATCGTGAGTGGAATGACTTGTGGCGGTTGTTCATCTAGACTTACTGAAAATTTTTTGAAAGAAGATGGAGTAATTAATGCTGAGGTTTCACATGAATCCGGAATTGCAAAAATAGAACATTCAGAAGGCATCACTTATTCAAAACTAGAAGAGGTAGTCATCACTTCAGGCTTTAGTATTGGAAAAGGATTTGATTGGAGAGATATATCCATTTGGAAACAATCTGCTCATAATACTAAGTGGTGCTTAATTGGATGTTCAATAGGAGACTTTGGTACTATTGCTGCCTTCCAATTTATATTTACAGATTCTGGATGGAGTACGATGAGTATAATGGTTCTGGCAATAATCAATGGATTATTGACATCAATTGCCCTCGAAACAGCAATTTTATCCAAGCAAATGGAGTTAATAGAAGGTTTCAAAGTCGCAATTGGTATGTCCTTTATCTCCATGATTGCCATGGAAACATCGATGAATATTACAGATTATTTGATGACTGGCGGAGCTATGTTAACTTGGTGGGCTATTCCAATAATGCTTATTGTAGGGTTTATTACTCCTTGGCCATACAATTATTGGCGTCTAAAGAAATTTGGTAAAGCCTGTCATTAATATTTAGTTGAGTATTTATTAGAAGACTTTGCATACATGTATTGTGGGGATAGATTATGTCGATGAGGATATTTCTCAAGCGGAAACCCTTCATTCAGATTATTATACAGATTCTAAATTATTTGAAAAAATAAAATCTAATTTTTCTAATTCTTGGCATTTTGCAATTCATGATTCAGAATTTAATAATATTGATGTTATGCCCTTAGAACGAATGGGTACTTTACTTAATGATGAATTAATATTAACAAAAACTGATGATTACAATTGTTTATCCAACGTTTGTACTCATAGGGGGATGTTATTGGTGGATACAAAATGCAAGGCCTCTCAAATCCAATGTCCCTATCATGGGCGTACATTTGATTTGAACGGCAAATTAAAAAATATGCCTAAATTTGAAAATGTCACTAATTTTCCCACTAAGGGAGACGACTTGAATAAATTAGAATTGAAAAATTGGAAAAACCTACTTTTTATTAACAAAGGAGAAGAAAATTTTGACGACTTCATTGAAATATTAAATCAAAGAATCGGTTGGATGGATATTGAAAATTTTGAATATGATTCAAGTAAAGACCGTTCGCATTTGATTAATGCTAATTGGGCATTATATGTTGATAATTATTTGGAAGGCTTCCATATTCCATATGTACATGGAGAGTTAAATAAGGTAATTGAATCAGATTCATACCATACAGAATTATTTCATAATGGTGTATTACAAATAGGGTTAGCTAAACCCGGAGAATTATGTTTTGATTTACCTAAAGAATCACCCGATTATGGATTAGATGTTGCAGCATATTATTTTTGGATTTATCCGAATATGATGTTTAACTTTTACCCGTGGGGCTTATCCGTAAACATAGTGATGCCTTTGGATTCATCTAATTCGAAGATTATTTATCGAGGGTATGTTAGAGATTCTTCCCTTATCTCCAAAGGTGCTGGAGGAGATTTAGATAAAGTAGAAAAAGAAGATCAAGAGATTGTAGAATCAGTTCAATTAGGTGTATCTTCTCAATCTTACACTAGGGGTAGGTACTCACCTGAAAAAGAATTAGGGGTTCATCATTTCCATCGATTGTTGCTGAATTCGTTAAAATAAAGTTTTAATCTTTTTTAATAAATATCGACCAATCCTCATAAGTTAATCCCTCTAAAGCAACACCTACCATCAAGCCAATCATCCATACTTCGGTTTGTTCCCAAAAAATAAGTAAAATTAGAATGCTTGTTGCCCAAATCCAATGATGGATATGGAAAATATAAATTTTTATTTGGGGGGTTTTACCTGTTAGAAATTTTGCCGAAGCAAAACCCACAATCATACTCAAAGCAAAAATAAAAAGGTCGATTGAATAGATAATTTCCTCCGCCATTTTCATCCCGCTATAATGTTTCGTCATAATTTACTATTATCATTATTGTGGAAAGAATAACACCTTTATTTTTTAAGAAAACCTTCAAGGCATTCCATTAGAGATATTCTTAACGGTGTATTAGGGCTCCATCCTCTCTCATTAAGTGGCTTGATAAGATTATGTAATTTAGAAAGATCAGGATGTCCAGATTCCAATTTAACATTAGTTACTGGTAACGTTTTAACTTCTAAATCAGTGTGATCAATTGTATTTTTCTTCGCATTATCTATTCGTCTCCATAACATCTTTAATTCTGAAAAAACATCTTTTGCTACCCAAGGTCTACGACCACATACATTTGTGACTAATGTAGGGATTTTAGGAAGTTCAATAAGAGTTTCAATTAAAGAAATAACATCTTTAATTGATGTCCAAAAGCGCAGGGGATAATTTTCTAAATCTAAAGGAGAATTAGAATCAAGTGCATTCACCCAATCTAAAAGATCATTATTTCCCCATTCTTTTTTTAAATCAATACATAATAGATCTCTAAGGTGTAATTCTACGCAATTTTTAATGTTAAATGAAACTATATTTTCATTCCATGGTCGAATAATAATGCAGGGAGTGGTAATTTCAGTTTCAAGAAATTCACCTAATTGAAAACAAATTGTAAGGTTTGAAGAAGAATTATTTGTAATTTTATGAATCATTCTATCTGTAATTCTATTGTGAATTAAATCTTTTAGAAAATTTGAATGTCCTACAATTCGTATTGACTTCCTCTTCATTTTAACTTGGCGAAAGCTTTGATAGTTTTATGTATATGCCCTTTCATATTCATTTGACTAGAGTGTACGTGACGTATTATTCCTTTAGGATCAATTATCATAGTAACTCTTGGACGAATGAAATTAAAAATTTTTTTAAGTTTTAACTTTTTGATAAACTTTGCACCTTTATCACTGAGTAAAGAAAATTGCAATCCATGTTTTTGTTTGAAATTCTTGTGTGATTCTATACTATCTGTGGAAATCCCATAAAGTAGAATCTCATTTTCATGAAAATATTCGTAATTATTTCTGAAATGGCATGATTGAAGGGTACATCCTGGCGAATGATCTTTGGGATAGAAAAAAAGAACGGACCATTTTCCGATTAAATTATCATTTGAGATATAATCTCCAAATTCATTTTCTAAAGAAAACTCAGGAAGACTTGTCCCAATCAGAAATTTGTAAGGTTTACTCATCTTAAACATCAAATCACCATTTACCCAAACAATCTCTTAGCGCTTCTTCAAGGTTCTCGTGAGTAAATGAAAATCCAGACTTTAATATTTTTTCTGGCATCACTTTTTGCCCTTCGAATAAAAGAGGAGTTGCTAGTTCCCCAAATAATATTTTCATTGGAAATTTTGGAATAGGTGCAAATGCAGGCCTTCTAAGTACTCTTCCAAGAGTTCTTGAAAATAGTTTTTGTCTTACTGGATTTGGAGCGGTTAAGTTAAAAACACCATTACATGAATCATTCATTATTAGATGATTTATGGCATATATGTGATCATCTAAAGAAATCCATGACATCCATTGTTTCCCTCCTCCAATTGAGCCCCCAGCGCCTAATTTCCAGGGTAATAACATTCTGCCTAATGCTCCACCTGTTGCAGATAATACGATACCAGTTCGGATATTTACTACTCTAACTCCTGCTTCTTTGGCTGGTTCAGTATAAGATTCCCAAGCTAATGCTGTTTCTGTAAGAAATCCCTCTCCCTGAATACTTTTTTCAGTTAACTCTTCATCTCCTCTATTGCCATAAAAACCTATTGCACTTGCCACTAAGAAGACTTCTGGCTTCATTTTTAACTTACTAATTGTACTAGATAGTAATGTTGTGGTCAACCTTCTTGAATCTTGAATCAATTTCTTTCTTTTATTTGTCCAACGTTTATCTCCAATTCCTGCCCCTCCAAGATGAATAATTGCATCAAAACCTTCAATTTCATCAGGATTGATATTACCTTCTAATGGATCCCAATAAATTTCATTAGAATCCAGCTTTACCGTTCTTCTTACTAATCGCCAAATTTCATGTCCTCCTGTATCGAGAAATGCAACTAATTGAGTACCTATCATTCCTGAAGAACCAGCAATTAATATTTTTTTACGTTTAAGTGATTTATACTTTCCATGTTGCTTCAAATCCCGTTTCAATCTTAATTCTCTCGCTATAAACATTCTCTTAAGTCTGCTTTTGATGTTCCACCCAGCAAATAAATGTCCGAAAGCACCGAATGGGACTTGGTATTTTACAGAATCTTTTACTATTGTAGTGCCATCTTTAGTGATAAAGTTATGATCATGTTCAAATTTCCAAAATGGCCCTTTGAGCATTATGTCCTTGAAGTGATTAGGCGGATTATAAGATGTATGTTTAGCGACCCATTTCATTTTTATAGGTCCAAATGGAAATTTAAAAATTCTAATAGCTCCTTCTTCAATTGTTTTATCGGCACGAACTTCTTCAGCAACTTCCCAAGGAGGCATTAATCTTCTAAATGATCCTTCATGCTCAAACCACGAGAATGTATCTTCGATTTTTTCATCAACAACCGTCTCATGTTCAAATTTATACATTAAACTGTGCAGTAATGTTTAGCATATAATATGGTGTATCACTTCATCAAACTTCAAATTATATTTCATATTATGTGAAATGCCTAAATGCTTCGCGTATTACATCCATAATCAAATCAATTTCTTGTTTTGTAATTGCAAAATGAGGAGTAAAACGCAATGCATTTTCTCCTCCATGTATGACTCCTAATCCATTAAATCGGCACCATTCTTCAACACAACCAAACCCAACTACTTTCAATTTTGCAGGATCTAATTCTGCACTAATTAATAATCCAGTGCCCTGGATTTTTGTGATTTTTCCTGGAAATTCCTCCGACAAATCATGTAATCTATTAACAAAATATTTCCCCATGTTTTGAATATTTTCTCTAAGTTCCGGAGTTAGCCGATCCAATACTGCTACTGCTGTTTCGAGGGCCCTTGGATTCGTAGTCATCGTATTTCCATAAATTCCAACAACATATTGTTCAGCGGCTTTTTCAGATAGGCCTACTACGGAAAGAGGATATTGCCCTGCATTAAGTGCTTTTGACCACGTTTCCATGTCTGGGACTTCACAATCTTCAAATCCTGGATAATCAACAATACTCAGGCACCCCTGTCCTCTTATTCCTGCTTGAATTGAATCTACAAGTAACATTGTAGAATACTGAGTACATAGTTTTCTAGCCACGTCATAAAATTCACGTGTAATACTTTGTCCAGGGTTTCCTTCACCCATTACGGGTTCAATTGCCATTAATTCAATAAAATAACCCTCTTTCTCGGCATTATTAAACACATTATGCAATGCTTCGATATTATTTGCAGGTATCAACAATAAATTCTTTTGATTCCTAAATGATGCTAAATTATTTTTATATCCCGTACTGCATGAATCTGAAATTTGTGCAGGTCTTTGAGTTCTGCCATGAAATCCTTGCTCCAGTGCAAGTAATTTTATTTCTCTTCCATCATACATTTTTCCTGTATTGGTCAACTGAAATGCATTTGCATCTGCAATACGTAAACTGATGGCAACAGATTCGGAACCACTATTCATACACACAAATTTAGAAAATGGACAAAATCCCCTTCTGTGGCCAACTTCTTTACGCAGCCTATTTGCAAACCTTTTATGACTAAAAGAAGGAGTCATGACATTCGCCATTACCCAATTATTTTTCATTGCAGAAATTACATCATCTGGGCCATGCCCCATTCCTAGCATGCCATATCCTCCATTGTCATGTAATACACCTCCATGAGATGTTATGATCCAAGGCCCCTTTGCAGACAATGCGATATATGGATTAATACAGGGTCCGGGATAAAAGTTAACATAATCACTTTGTAATTTTTCAATCAAGTTGCCTTCTTCCATATTTGAAAGTTCAGGCCCAAATTCATTTATCAATTCTTCGTGGACTTCAAATGCTTCGTCAATAGCTTGTTTTAATTCGATAAACGAATCAAAACAGGTTTCAATCACGTTATCTGGAAGGCCACTTGTTTTACAGCTGCCAGTATTGTAGCGGATATGTTGTAATTTTGAAAGTTTAGAATGCATAAATCTCTCTCTATGGGTGTGTCCACATGGAAGACGCTCATCAATAATTCCCCTTACTGACTAAATATTATTCGACGAATCCTATCCAAAAAAATTCAATTGGAAAATTAATTTTCTAATTGAAATATTTTAGTTATACTTGATACTTTTTTAATACTTTCACTTCTATACTTTCAATTGAAAAATCATTCAATTTACCTAAATTTCGGAGCGTAAAAATCAATTTCACTTTAATATGATTATCGGCCTAATTATTATATTTTTCAATTCAAATCATATCATTAAGGCAACTATTTCAATTGTATAATTAAATAGTACTTTTTACGCATAGTATATATACTGTCTTGATTAAAGCCGCGCTAAGGAGAAATCTGAGAAGGGATGCAAATGACAAGAAATGAATATACAATACAAGAATTGTTGAGAAGGGACGTATATGTTGGAGATACAAAAGTAGGAGTGATAATAGGAGAAAGAAACCATCCTAATATCGATAGAGTACAATCTATGAGGATTAGTGTAGAATCTGATATTGCAGATGAATTTATGAGAAAGCCAGCTGAAATGGCTCCACTCTCTAAAGAATTAGTACATAGTATAATGGACGATGGTTCAGTTAAATTATCTAAATCGATGAGAGAACTTCAAAGAAGATGGAGAAATACAGTTAGAATCGATGAGTGCCTATATGCTCCAGACGAAATGGAAGATAGGGCAGTGCAAGATAACCAGGGAAATGAACTTGGAGTGATCGTTGGACTTCTAAAAAAGAAAAGAACTTACAGAGGAGTAATAGTTGAAACTAGGCCAAGTGTTAGAAGAGACTTTGGATTACCTGACACAATTAATATTCCAATTAATGCATTTGCAAAAACTCGTGAAAGTTTAGATGAAGTTGTATTGTCAAGGACAATTAGCAAATTATTAACATTGCCAAGTTATATCCAAATTAACGATCCTAATTTCGTTGATGAAGATGAGTGAATTCAATTAAGGAACTCATTTATTTGATTAATTAGAACAGATTCGATATCATCATTTTGTTCAAGCCAAATATTTGTGTCAGCAAGTGAAATTGTTTTTTTAACCGATTCCATTGCCTGATTTAGAATTTCATTAGAAATCGGCCGTAACGTTTGAAGTTCTAAATGCCTGATATTATCTTTTAATTTCGATGAAGAAATCATTTGATTAATTAATACTGAATTTTCCCCATGAGAAATTATCAATAATTTTGCTTGATCTCTTGGACCTTTACTTTTACCATAACTGATTCGTTTAAAATTTAATGCAGGGTGGCTTGGAAATACTACATCAGGCTTCCATGATTTATCACGAATAACATATTTTGGAGGAAGAGGGATATGTTCTGGTTTAAACTTTAAATATTCTTGGAGACATTTATTTGAGATTACTAAATAAATCGGCATAGAAAACCTTTGTGCAATGGTATGTGAAATGGAGATTAAACGCCCACAATCCTCTCCCGAGGATACTTCTAAAATTATTTCAGCACTATTTTCAGGCGTAATTGATTTATTTAAAATAATTACTTGAGGGGAATTCTTCTTTGAATAATATTTTTTATCTGCAAAGAACAGTTCAACTCTTTGAGCTGGATTTTCGATATTTTCATCAATTAAAATTTTACTGATGTCAGGAATCATATTTGTCCAATAATCCTTTATTTCCTCACTATAGAACCCAATTGATGAAAAATTATGATTTAATAGCGTGTATGTCAACGCATCCTTTCCGTTTGCCATTGTTAGGCAATAATAGAACGACTTCTTAGAATTATTCTACCGTCACCATTATCATATCTTGGTCTTAGGCCGAACTGCCCTGGGCGGGTAGCTTAGTTTGGCTCGAGCACCCGGCTGATAACCGGGAGGTCGCAGGTTCAAATCCTGCCTCGCCCACTCTCACTCACTTTTACGATGATTTTGACATAGTTTTTATTAGTAGTTGACTGTGAATAAATCCAAGTGTATGAAACTTTTCGGGTAGTTTGAGGGAACCACGTTGTTAGTAGTATCGGGTAGTAGTTGCAGACACATTGCCGAAGACATGGCCAAAATTTTAGGTTGTGAACACCATTCATTGGAAGCAAGACGTTTTCCCGATAGTGAAGGATATTTCCGTGTCCCTGAATCGAGTATAGAAAAAATCAGATCAACTACAGTAATTTTAGTTTCAAATACATTTCCAGATAGTTGTATTGTAGAAACACTTCTTCTTTTAGATGCAATAAATGATGTTAGAGAAGGGAATCTTGCGGACTTGAGAGGCAAGGGAATTAATTGTGAACCTATGGGTCCAGGAATTTACCTAGCAATTCCTTATTTTGGATATTCAAGACAGGATAAAAGATTCAATCAAGGAGAAGCAGTATCTGCAAGAGCAATTGGAATGTTGCTTTCATCAAAATGTGACGGAATAACAGTATTAGATTTACATGCTCCAGAAGCATTAGAAAAATTACCCGTGAAAATTTCATTTGCATCCTCTATGACCGAAATAGCAACTTATTTACGCTCTGAAATAAACCCTGATTTTATTTTGTCTCCAGATAAAGGTGCTATCGAAAGAGCAAGTTTTGTAGCAGAAACGATTGGATGTAAATTTTCATATCTTGAAAAAACACGAATTGATGCTCATACAATAGTACACAAAGCAAAAGATTTGGATGTTGATGGAGCAATTGTAACTATCGTAGACGACATGATATCAACAGGCGGGACCATTTGTAGAGCAAGCGAAGCATTAAGGGAACAAGGTGCAAAAGCGGTATTTGCAGCATGTTCTCATGGATTATTCACAGGAGGTGCGATTTCAAAATTAGATCAATATGTTGATGGAATAATAGCTTCTGATTCATTAAGGAATCCCCGTTCAGTAGTTTCTTCAGCATCTGCATTATGTAGGGGAATTAATGAATTAATTGGAAAATAAAAAATTTACTCTTCCTGCGTTGGGTTTATACCCATCATGTCGTGGCGCAACTGCCAAGAGGTAGTGATTCCAGTGACTGTGCATGTAAGATTTGAAACCCCGGAAGATTTAGAAGACGCAATATTTGATTTAGTATCAAGTTGTAAGGATGGTGCTGTTTGTAGAGGCAGTAATGAAGTTACAAAAGCAGCAGAAAGAGGTTCTGCTAAGTTAATTGTAATGGCAGAGGATATTAACCCACCCGAATTATTAGCCCATATACCAATGATATGTGAAGAAAAAGATATACCATTTGGATATGTTAGACATCAAGAATACTTAGGTAAGGAATCAGGTTTACCTGATGGTGTTAAAACAGCATCCATTGCTTTATTAGAAATACCAAAGTCATTTCAAGATAAGTTTGAAATAGTACTTAGTAAAATAAAGGACGCAAATAAGTGAAGGTGTTAGAAAATGAGTGAAGAACTCGGTTGGCCTGCTGAAGTAGTAGAAATTGTTGCAAGAACAGGTATGACTGGGGAAGCAACTCAGGTAAAAGTCAGAGTTAATGATGCCAACAATCCAAGAGATGTGGGCAGAATCATTACACGTAATGTTGTTGGAGCAGTAAGAATAGGAGATATTTTGATGTTAAGAGACACAGGACGTGAAGCAAGAAAACTAGGAGGCCGTTGAAATGCCTGAGCAAAGGATTTGCACCTTTTCAGGTGAAGAAATAGAACCAGGAACTGGTTTAATGTTTATTCGAAGAGATGGAACTGTACTTTGGTTTAAAAGTTCAAAAGCACGTAAGAATATGGTTAATTTAAATCGTAACCCAAGAAGAGTAAAGTGGACTAGACATTACGTAAAAGGCGGAATTAAGTAATTAATATCTTTTCAGATGTGAGATTAATGGAAACAACTTTTGTAATGATTAAACCAGATGGAGTTCAAAGAGGATTAGTAGGGAATATAATTTCTCGTTTTGAAAGTAAAGGACTTAGATTAGTAGGTCTACGTAGTTTCACACCTTCTGAAGATTTAGCATCTACACATTACGAAGTTCACAAAGATAGACCTTTTTATCCAGGTTTAATCAAATTTGTTACCTCTTCTCCAGTGGTTGCTATGGCGTGGTCTGGAAAAGATGCTATTTCAGTGGCTAGATCGTTGATAGGGCCGACTAATGGAAGAGAAGCCCCACCAGGAACAATACGTGGAGATTTAGGTATGGATATTGGATATAATTTAGTTCATGGAAGTGACGGTACAGACACAGCATCCTTTGAATTGGGATTATGGTTTCCAGAAGGAATCAATGAATGGGTACCTCATCGAGAGCGATGGGTTTACGAGAGCAGATGATAGCGCCTTAATTGGGGGCTTCAGTTTTGACTAACGACAATAGTGTTAAACAACGCCAGCCAATTGTTGCTGTGTTAGGGCATGTAGATCACGGTAAAACCAGTATATTAGATCATATTCGTTCTTTAGGGCTTAATTCTCAATCATCTGTTATGGCTCGTGAAGCAGGAGGGATAACTCAACATATTGGTGCTACAGAAATTCCTGCAGAACTTCTTAATGAGGTCTGTGGAAATTTACTTGGAGGGAAAAAATTTAATTCACCAGGATTATTGTTTATAGATACCCCTGGGCATCATTCATTTACAGCATTAAGGAGAAGGGGAGGTGCATTAGCAGATATTGCAATCTTAGTGATTGATATTATGGAAGGATGCCAACCTCAGACTCTGGAATCAATCCGTATTTTAAAACAACAAAAAACACCTTTTGTATTAGCATTAAATAAAGTAGACAGAATACATGGATGGGAATCAAAATTCAATAGAAGTACTGCATTATCAATTAAAAGTCAATCTAAAGATTCACTTGCATTATTTGAAAAAAAATTTTGGGATCTTGTTGGGAATTTATCCGAACACGGATTTAATGTAGATTTATATTCCAAAATTACTGATTTTACAGATACTATTGCTGCAGTACCATGTTCTGCTAAAGAAGGTGAAGGTATTCAAGATCTTCTAGCCATTACAGTTGGATTAGCTGAAAGGTTTCTTGGCGAAAGACTGAAAGATGTTCATGGAGATGCTGAGGGGACAATTCTTGAATTAAAGGATGAACAAGGCTTAGGAAAAACACTTGATTTAATTCTATACAAAGGTGAATTATCTAAAGGAGATGAAATATTACTTGTATCACAAGATGGACCTTTTTGGTCACATATTAAGGGGATGTTTTCACCAAGAGGAATGAGTGAAATGCGTGATGCAGGAGATAGATGGGACTCTGTAGAAATGGTAAGTGCGGCAGGAGGAATTAAAATAAATGGTCCGAATTTTGATAAAGTATTAGTTGGGACAACATTGCGTGTTTTTTCTAAAGAAGATGCTTTAACACTTCAAAAAGTTCAAAAATTAACAACAGACATAGGTCGCGCAAATGCAGATGGCAAGATAAACAGAGTTTCAGATTTAAAACACCAAAGATCTATAATTCTAGAAGAAATTTCACCCGAAGCATTTGAAAGATTTAAATCTGCTAAAAAAGAATCAAAAATTTCAGTACAATTAGAAGAAGAAGGAATAATAATTAAATCTGACACATTAGGAGGTTTGGAAGCACTTGCTTTTGAATTAGATAAAATCGAAGTTCCAATTCGTTCAGCAACAATTGGGGAAATTAAGAAAAAAGATATTCGAGCAGCAGAAATTTCGGCTAATCCCTTACATTGTGCTATATTGTCATTTAATACGAGTATTGGTAAAGAAGCAATAGAGGCTTTAGAAAAAAGTAAATCAATTAAATTAATTGAAGGAAAAGTAATTTACCATATATTAGAAAAATTCGAAGAATGGTTAGAGATTAGGGAAAGGGAATTAGCAGAAGCTAAAAGAGAAGACTTAGTCCATCCAGGAAAAATCAAATTATTAAAAGATCATATATTCCGTAGAAATAATCCTGCAGTGGTTGGAATCCGGGTATTAGGTGGAAGAATACAGGTCGGCCAGAATTTATTAAAATTAGACGGCACACGAGTTGGGCAAATACGATCAATAAGAACAGGTGAAGATTCTATGAAAGAAGCAGAAAATGGTCAGGAAGTTGCATTAGCAATTAAGGGAGTTACTATCGGAAGGCAAGTTGATGAAGAAGACACACTTTTGGTAGACGTTCCAAGTTCCCATGCCTCAAAATTACAAAAAATGGATTTAAGTGCTTCCGAAAATCAAATTCTGCAAGAATTAATTGAAATTCACCGCATTAAAGACCATTTTTGGGGAAGATAGTCAAATCAAATCTCTAATTTTTATTGATGTATTGAGACCGAAGGTTGAAGTATAAACATCTAAGCACGGTGCTTAGGTTAGTTACTATGAGTGCAGGTTTCAGTGCATCCGCGGCAGGTGGTGATGCCCGGTCAAGAGAATTGATTAACACCGTAAGTAATATCTCAAAACAGTTAATGGATGAGGTTGGAAAAGTTATCATTGGTAAACAAGAAAATTTACGTAGAGTTACAGTTGGAATTTTATCCAATGGTAATATGTTGCTAGAAGATTTTCCAGGTTTAGGAAAAACAATGCTTTCAAACACATTTGCAAAAGCACTTGGTTGTAAGTTTAAACGTGTACAATTTACTCCAGACTTGTTGCCTTCAGATATTATGGGTACTTACATGTATGATCAAAAAACTAGTGAATTTAAATTGAGGGCAGGTCCATTATTTACTAATATTTTACTTGCGGATGAAATTAATCGTGCTCCACCAAAATCACAAGCTGCTTTGCTTGAAGCTATGGAAGAGAAACAAGTAACAATTGAAGGTATTACACATAAATTACCTGCACCATTTGTTGTATTGGCTACTCAAAATCCTATTGAACAAGAAGGAACTTACCCCCTTCCAGAAGCACAAATGGATCGATTTTTAATGAAAATGAGTATGGGTTATCCAAATAGGGCTGAAGAAAAAGCAATTCTTGCTCGTAGGAAAATTAGAGGGAAAGATGATCATGACGTTGATCAAATAACTTCTCCTAAAAAGGTTGTAGCAATGCAAAAGGCACTTGAAACAGTACATGTAGATCCTGCCATACTTTCATACATTGTAGAATTGGTACAAAGAACCCGTGAAGATCATCGTGTAATTACAGGTGCATCGCCTCGTGCTAGTCAATCACTGTTTAAGACAGGACGTGCAGCTGCTGCAATAGATGGTAGAGATTACGTAACACCTGATGATATAAAGGGAATCACACTACAAGTTGCGGCTCACAGAATTATATTAAAACCCGAAGCAAAGATACGTGGAATTACAGGTATGCATATTCTTCGGAAGATACTTTCAGAAGTTCCAGTTCCAGTTATTCAGGCATAGATATTACTAGATATGCCACAGAGGGAGAATCTAGCATGGATCCATACAAAATGGTAATTGCAGTAACAAACCAAAAAGGTGGCTGTGCAAAAACAACCACATCAGTAAATTTAGCTACAGTCCTTGCAGAAGGAAATAGAAAATATGGAATTCCACCATCTAAGGTTTTGTTAATTGATTTAGATCCACAAGGAAATGTATCAACTAGTTTTGGAATCGATAAAAGTAAGTTAAAAAAAACAGTTAGTGATGTGTTGATGAATGATCTTGGCGATGAATTACCACTGATGGAAGAGTACATAATCCCTCCAGAAAGATTAACGGAAGCTATGCAAAGTGCTTGGTCAGTATCTAATTCTAGTACAAAGATTCCCAAATCTCTTCAGATAAATAATTTATATTTACTTCCTTCAAATATTCATTTATCTGGCGCAGACATTGAATTATCAACTAAAATCGGACGAGAAACAAGACTAAAGGAAGGAATAGCCCATATCATTCATGATTTTGATTATGTGATTATAGATACTCCTCCAAGTCTTGGACTTTTAACAATAAACGCATTAGCAGCATCAAATTGGGTCCTTACACCTGTTCAAGCAGAGTATTATGCACTTGAAGGGATGAGTTTACTAATGAATACGATAAAATTAGTACAAAGAAGAATAAATCCAAATTTAAAATTATTTGGAATTGCAATGACTATGGTTTTACCTAAAAGTACACTTTCTAGAATGGTTTGTGATGAAATTGCGAAATTCTTCCCAAATCAAGTATTTAATACTGTAATTCAAAGATTAGTAAAAATTGCAGAAGCACCCTCAGAAGGCAGTCCCACTGTATTATTACATAGGCCCGGAAATGATTCTAAAGGTAGAGGAAGCCATCAATATTGGACATTAGGAAAAGAAGTTCATCACCGTGTTCAAGAATTAATGCAAAAACATGGAATTACTACAACAAGTCAATTTTTGTTGAATAGGAAATAATTATTGGAAAATTAAAAATACTAAGTAAATCGACATTTTAGTGAGATTTTAGGGCATCAAATTAAGTATGGTTAATTATCGAAAACGATTGTTAATTATGACTGCGGAAGGAATGACATCGGTAAGTGTAAGCCTTGAGACAAGAAGACAATTAAATCAAATGCGTTCAATGATGGAATTTAAGAATATAGATTTGTTTTTAGAACATATATTGATGGAAAAAAGATTAAGCCGCTTAAGCGCAGAATCTAAACAATTGAAAGAACATTTAGAAAAACTTGAAGGCGTAGATATAGATGCATTAATTGAGAAATTAGAACTGACCCCATTTTGAGTGTGAAAAAATGAATTACCATCCTAGAAGTTATATAATCACAGCACCTCAAATTGTGAGGGGATTATTTGATAATCAAAGTTCAGAAGCAATCTTATTGGAAAAAGCTGCATGTGGTGAAATAAGACTAATTGCAAATTCAGTTGAATGGAATAAAATACTTTGGTTATTAGTTAATACTTTCAAAAACCCTGAAGGAAAACCGCTAATCGTTGGAGCGAAATTAGGGGAAATACACAAAGCATTACCTGTTGAATTTAGATAATTATTATTTATTTTTTTCAAGCCACTCTGAGCCATACCATTTCCATTGATCCATAGTCCAACCTTCAGGTAATCCTGAAGCTGGAACTGGAGGTACTTCTGATGGTTGTTCTGGAGTTTCTTCTACTTCTGGCGATTCAATTGCTTCAACTTCTTCCTCGGTGATGTTTCCTTCATTTTCAGCCACTGGGTCAGTTTTTACATCTTCTTCATCAAATGCAGCATCTACAGCTTCTAAATTAACATTTAATTCATCTGCAGGGTCATCACTCCATGCAGAATCCTCAGAAAACGTTGAATCATATTCAAATTCCTCTCCTGATTCATCAGCCATCACTTCTTCATTTCCAGTTGAATCACGTTTTATTTTGGTTCTTTTACCTGAAGTCATAGCCTTGAATACTTGTCCCACAATTAAAATACCTATGATTAGAATTACAAATGCGATACCCCCTACTAGTGCAGCTTGTTTAATTGAAGCTTGTAATCTCTCTTGGGCAAGTTCTTCTTCCGATTTGATATTGTCTTCTTCAACGATACAATCGTCAGAGAGGTTATCCTGTTCTTGTAAGGCACATTTATCCTCTAAAGTAGAAAAACTAGCATCTTTATCATCATAATCCGAATTACTGCCTACTCCATCATTGTCAGCATCTAACCATTCAGATTGATCATTATCAAATTGATCAGTACTATCTGCAAATCCATCAAAGTCAGCATCTTTACATCCAAAATAGCTTGGAGTAAGCCATAAACCAGTCTCTTCACTATATTCTAGAGTTTTATTACTTGTACCAAAATCAACGGGGCAATCATCTCCTCCGTTACCGTCTGGGTTATCTCCAAACCCATCTCCGTCAATATCTCTAAATTGAGTATTATCATTTGGAAATAAATCAGCATTAGTATTATCTTCACCATCTATCGGGTTACTATATCCATCTCCATCTCCATCCGGGCAACCATAACGATCTATACTCGAAGTGCCGTATTGATTAGGACAATCATCAGGTTGTTGTCCTTCTAAATTATCTCCATATCCATCATCATCAGAATCCATCCATTGTGATTCTTCTTCGGGAAAAGCATCTAAATTATCTCCATATCCATCATCATCAGAATCCATCCATTCTGCAATATTATTTGGGAAATCATCACCATTGTCTCCGTATCCATCTTGATCACTATCTATGCATTCAAATGGGTCATCAGGGAAATAATCAGGGTTACTTCCTTGAAGATTATCTCCACATCCATCCCCATCTAAATCTACTGTTTGTGAAGGATCATATGGAAATGCATCTTTAGTGTCAGGAACATTGTCATTGTCATGATCAAAATCTAAGAGATGAACATTCTTATCGCTAATTACTATTAATCCACCATAGATAGTATCTACGATTGCATCAACCCCCATAGGATATGCTAATTCATCATCACTAAGGACCATTGTTTCAGCATCTAAAAAGAATAAGTTATTTTCAGTTCCTAAAATAAATGTATTATCCATTGACAATAATATGCCTGAAAGTTCTTCAAACCCTAAATTACTAGGATTAGTTCCTTGTCCAGTTACCGTTGTGGCAGTCCAAGTCATGGTGTCATAAGACATGATTTTTCGACCGCCGTTTTCAGAAATATAGAGTTTACTTTCAGCTTCATTTGTCATAATTATATCAAAAATCCCATTATATCCTGGAGTAAGAGTATCTGTTAAAATCATTTGATCACTTGGATTAATATTATGAATGAATATTTCATCATCCCCTCCTGTGACAATTGAACCATCTTCAAGAATAAATACAGCACCAATCTCATTAGCATGCTCATTTGTTTGTTTTTGATTAGGTAAGTTCACATGCAAATCATATTGAACTGCTTTTTTACTTGCTTGTAGAGCAATCCAAATATGAGGGATATCTATAATTCCATCTTGATTTGTATCTGCTCCATCAGTTGGATCCCAGGCAAGATCTACAATTGGAGTTCCTTGCCATATAAATTGTAATTTTTCTCTATTTGGTCCGACATCTACAATTTGTGTTCCAGTTTCATTTCCAAAAGCAACTAAATCATATTCAGAAATATATGTTGCACAGGAGATATTCCCATTAGAATCTATTTCTAAATCCCAAACTAGTTCAAGTCCTTCTAATGTAAGACTATACAAGGTCATATATCCATTTTCACCGATAGAAAGATAGTTATTTTCTGGAGTTTTCCACATTTTTATTGGTTTTGCATCTAAATTAAAAATAATTTCTCCAGCATTAGTACAAGGTAACGTTGTACAATCATTAGCCTCAGATCCAGAGAATTCTGTTGCTTCTAGGGCGGTTACTAGCGGTAAACAAGTCGCTGTAAACAATAGAAGAATAATGCAATATCCTATTCTACGCATGTAAGAAGCCAATGGGTTCTCATCTATGAATCAGACGGAACTAAGGATGGTGGTACTGAATAATAATTTAACTATCATTCTTCTTCGATATTTTGTTCCGCAAACTCTTCTTTGGCAATATCCGCCAGAGAAACTACATCCGATATCTCAGAACTCTTCTCTGGCATCAATACCTTGTTTGCAGGTTTCATAATTGCTCCTGATGGTTTTAATACTGGTGCATTAGAAGGCATTAAGGTTGTAGTTTTTGGTTTTAGTACAGAAGATTCAACAGGTTTCAAAACAGCAGAAGAAGGCTTTAATGTAGGCGTATCTAATTTCTTTAGAGAGCCAATATTAGCATTTTTAATTACTTCTTCAATGACTTGTTCTCTTTCTTCAAGTTCACTAGATAACATTTCAATGATTTGGTCAGCATCATCTAATGTTTCTTCGAGTACTTTTGTAATTTCACTTTCTTCCTCTTCAGTTATTTCTTCTAACACATTAGAAATTAATTCAGGTACTTTAAATTCTGATTCAGTATCTATTTCAGATTCCAATCTTGGCATTATTGTAGTATGTACGGGTTTAGGAAGTATAGTTGTAACAGACGACTGCTCTGAACTTATTATTGGTGATCTAACTGGTTTCAGAGTTGGTTTTTGAGTACTAATAGGGGCACCTCCAGTAATTGGAGTTGATTTAGGAACTTGACCTGCTAATATTTGTCCTCCTAAACTCTGTCCTAATTTCCCACCTAACAAACCACTTTGTTGTTGTAATGGATCGACTTTTTCACCTGCAATTGCTCCAAGCCATGCTTGACGTTTTGATAATAATGCATCATCAGTTTCCAATTGGTCCATGACTTCTTGCGCTTCCTCGAGTTTTTCTTCATCTCCACTGATTTCAGTTTCGAAATCTCCCCTGATTTGTTCACGCATTTTTTCTTCAGCCATTTCTCTGAATTTATCCATTTGGTCATTAAGCATCTTAAGCCTATCTCGAATTTCTTCTCTTTTGATTCCAAGTTGTGATTCAATTTCTTTTCGAATTTCACCTTCTCTTCTTCGTACTTCGATAAGTGCTTTATTACGCATGATTTCTTCAAGTTTGAGTAATTGTTTTTCAAGATGAGTTGCTACTTCTTCCATTTTTCTTCCACGGAATTCTTCTAATCTTGCTTCCATTTCTACTTCTAATTCAAGACCTGTTTCTTCACGTAGCAAGTCAAGATCCGTTTCTCTAGTAATACGTTCATTACGCATTTGAGAATCAATATCAGAGAGTATAGACCTCTTCGTAGCATCTTCCCTTGCATTATATTCAAGTTCCATCTTTTTAATCCAATCTTTACGCTTGCCTTCATAGTTTTCAGCCAAAGTATCCCTTAGGTGAGTTTCTTGTTCATATCTAAACTTAGATAATTCATTTTGCATTTCAGCTTCCTTAGATAATTTATATGATGTGAATTCATCATCTAATCTTCTTTCCATTTCGGTTTTAATATGAGATCTTAGTTTTGTATCTATTTCATCAACATTTTGTTGGAATAATAAATCATAACGTTCTTGTAACCTTGATTTTCTTTCTGCTATTTTATCTGAATATGATTCACTTAACTCTCTTTCAATAAGTGTACGTAATTCATCTTTTCTTCTAGCAAGGGCCATTTCTACATCTTCACGCATTTCTTGTTCCAATAAACTAGTTTGATCTCTCATTTCAGCTTCAATTTCAGATTGAATTTGCATTGCAATTTCTTCTTCTAATTGCCGCCCTCTTCTTGCATATTCAGCACGAAGTTGAGATTCTCTTTCTTCCATCTGTTGTTTTGCTTGTTGTTCAAGTCTAATTTTAATTGATGCTCTAAGTTGCGATTCACGTTCAGACAATCGATCTTGATGTAGACCCTCAAGTCTAACTTCTTCACCTTGAATTTCAATCTCTAATTGTGTTTCTAAATCTTTTCTAATTTGATCATTTAATGCATTAGACTGTTCAAAAAAAGCTTGATTAAATTCAATTTCTAATCTTTCTCTATGAAATTCTAATCTTTTTTGATATTCATTCTTCAATTCCTTTTCTAATCTAGAATTTGTTTGATTTCTAAAATCTTCAAGCTTCCTTTCCTTTTCAGTTCTAATCTGGTCAAATAGTTGACCTTGCTCACTAACTAGTCTTTGCTCAAATTCATCACGTAAAACAACTTCATTTTGCTGCATAGTTTCTTGCTGCAATCTTGTAAGATCTGCTTCCATTTCTCTTCTCCATTCGGATTCGAGTTGTTCAATAGTAAGTTGTTGTTGTAAATCTAGTTCCATAGAAACATTTTTCTTAATGTTTTGTAATCTTTCATTTTGTTCAAATAATCTTAATCTTTTCTCACGATTAATGGTAAGTTTGATTTGTTGTTCTTGTCTTCTTCTTTCAGATTCTGTAACTGTATGGGATATCGTTGCAGAACTATTTCCTGTTATTGAATTTCTTAATGTTGCAAGATTTGGTTTCTTGTTATTTACACCATTCTTGCCTATTTCTGATAAAGTTTCATTATTGCTACCGCTAACACTCAAGCGCATCCCACCGATATTAACACGCATTCTTATCATTATTAAACGAGACTGGTGATAATTATGAAGAAGTAGTTACTTTTTGACTAAACATACGATACCACCTTTTCAAATTAACATCTAATTTTAATATCGCTTTCACAAGCAGGACATTTGAGTAATTTATCGCCAGGTGCTCGTTTTATTCTTAATTTACGTTCACAATTCGGACAAGCAATATCGCTCTTCATAATTTTTTTAGCTAATGTAAATTTTTGACTACATGATGAACATTTTAATTTACATGGCCTTTTATCAATTCCTGCGATTAATACTTTATCACAACTAGGGCAAGCAATCCTCTCATTTTTCCAATCATGTTCTAATGATGGTAATTTGACATTAACCTTTGCAGGACAACTTATACATTTTATTTCTCCAGACCCTTCTGGAAGTAATGAATTACATTTTGGACAATAAGTAGCAGGTATATCTACTTTGGAAGGCAATGTGATATGCCCTTCTTCAATATCTCCACTCTCTATTCCTTTCATCTTTAACGCCCTCTAGAAACAACTAATATTCCACCTGGAACAAATGTAAATGGTAATTCTAAATTCAATCCCAATTCCTTTGAAATAGAATTAATTGCAGTTTTAGCATTAATGGCTTCAACAGCAGAGGAATCTATTGGAATAAATACTATCTCCCCTCCTCCTTCAAGTAATTCTACAAGCTCTGCTGGTATTTTTCCTGCCCATCCTGATTCATTTGTTGATAAATTGTTAGATTTTAATAAAGGTGCTTCAATAATTTCAGTAACTTTCCAAAACTTTGCTCGCCCTTGATCTCTATGATTTTCTACCAAACCAGCTTCTTGTAATTGTTTTAAATGATGGTAAAGATGATATCTTGTAACTTTTATTTCTTTTTCTAATTCTACTGTGGCCATTTCTTTTTTAGAACTTAATATTTGGTACATAGCAGCACGAGTTGGGTGTGCAAGAGCAATTTGTTTAGGGTCTCCACGAATCTTTGACATACTAACGCGAACAGAGGTAAACGTCGGGGATATATCAAATAGTCGCTACCCAAATCGTGCTTGAATTACTTCTTTTGAATCTTCATAAAGTTCTTTGAATAAGTTTGCTATTAGGGTAAATGGTTTATATTTAATTAAGTTTGTTTCATTAGAATCTACTAGATCACCTGTAAATGAGAATACACTTAACTTCATGGCATTAATAATCACAAGAATTACTGAAAATTCATGTGCAAGAACATTAAGCCATATTTGTTCATTTTTTCCAAATATTACAGAAAAAACTAATATTGATGTCAAGGTAATTGATAATATTAAATTTTGAATGACAACATTACGAGTTTTTTGTGACAACCCGCATAAAGAGGATATCAAATCAGGCCTTTCAGAGGGAATCATTACATCAGCCGCATCAAGATTTAATTGTTCTTTATTACCTACTGATACACCAACATCTGCCTTAGCCATAGCCGCAGCATCATTAAATCCATCTCCAGCCATTAGCGTTACATGCGTAATAGAACGTTGTGCAACCCATTCAACTTTTTGTTCTGGCGTTAAACCACCCCTGCAAATTTCCACAGGAATTCCTAAATCCTTTGCAGTTTTATTTACCGACTCTTGATTATCACCACTTAGTAATTCAACTTTTATGTTTTGTTTATTTAAATTTGAAATTAGTTTAGAAGAATTAGGATTAAGAGCATCCGAAGCAAATCCAAATACAGCTATAGCATTTCGCCCTTTTGCCAATATTGAGATTCCAGTGGCTTCAATTTCATTTATTTTCATAAAAAGTTCATTTGGAATATTATAACCTTGTTTTTCCATCCATTCAACATTTCCAATTGCGACCTCTTCTCCATTATATGTGCCACTAACTCCTCCCTCATCATCAGTCAAGTTTTGAATCTTATACGGAGAAATCTTCTCCGATTCACTCCTATCGATTATGGCAGATGCGTATGGATGATTTGATGATAATTCAAGTCCTGCAGAGATTCCGATTATTGTTTTCATTTTAGAACCTTTAGTCGGAATTATAGTTGTTATTTGGGGCCTTCCTTCAGTTAATGTACCTGTTTTATCTAATAATGCAAGATTTACTTTAGCAATTTTTTCTAATACGTCTCCACCTTTAGCAACAATACCTTTACTCGAAGCCAATGAAATCGAAATTGCATGAGGGATTGGAGCACAGATTAAAAGTGCACAAGGGCATGCAGTAACCCACAATAATAATACAATTTTAAATCGGCTTCCACCTTCAGAAATAAATGAATCAGGAATCATTATTGCTACAAAAACCGAACCAAATAATACGAGTGGAACCCATACCTTTGTGAATAATTCTAATACTGTGTGTAATCTTGTAGGTGCTTCTTGATATTGCTTTGTAGTTGTAATTAATTCACTTAAACGAGTATTAGATCCGGTTTCTAATGTTTCTACTATTATTGGTCCACGCGTTAAAACCAGTCCTGCCTCAATAAAATCTCCTTTTACGAGTTTATGGGGGAGGGATTCACCTGTAAGTGCAGATTTATCTACTAATCCTTGACCCGAAATAATAACGCCATCTACGGGAATTATCTCTCCAGTTCTAATTTCGACATGATCTTTAATGTTTAATAGGCCAATAGGTACCATTTCCGTATTTTTCTTTTCAAGAGTATTATCTGTGTCAGAAGTCATTATTAATGATTTTATTTTTACAATATTTTTTGCACCCATTGTATTATTTTTTATTAATCTTGCATCATTCGGAATTCTATTTAATCCCCCTTGCATAGAATCTCTTGCTTTTCTAATAGCTGAATTTTCTAAATTATTAGCAAATGCAACTAAAACAATAATCAATAACGCTTCAAACCAAGCCTGAAGTAAAATTGCACCCAATATGGCCATTGAAACTAATATTTCAAAATTCAATTGATACCTTTTAATACCTTCAAATGCCTTCTTCAACAATTGTTTCGATCCAATAATTATCGCAGGAAGGCCAATTAAATATTGCATGAAATACCAAATATCATTTATGCCTCCGGTTTGAATTGATTGAATTATTAGTATGACTGGTAAAAACAGTAATCCAATAAGTCCCCCAAGTAATTGTTTTTGATCTGGACGTAATCCCCATTCACCTCCCTTAGGCCTTAATGTAGAATTATTTCCGATAATATGGTTAATTGAATTTTTGAATTCTTTAGTTAAATTTTCATCAATTTGTGTTGCTAATCTAATAAATACTTGATCATTTTCAATATGGCTTTCAAGAACTCCTGGTTGAATACTTAACCTGTTTAAGAATTGAGTTTCACTTATTCCTAATCTATCTTGAATTTTTTCAGCAGAGGCGTCCATTATTTCCCACCATTTAGCATTCGGAGCATAACCCAAATCACAAAGAATACTGTTAACCGTTGATATTTTTCCTATTTCCAAATCAATTTCAAAAGTCACTAATGCTGTAGTTATAGATACATTAGTATTAGTTACACCTCTCATGGAATTTAGTGCTTTGGAAATTTTTACTGCACAATCAGGGCAATCTATCCCATATACCTCCCATCCTACTTTCCAAACCCCCCCCAAAGAAGAAGATAAACTAGCATCAATATTTTCAAAGTTAATTTTATCTGATGAGATATTTTCTTCTAAATCATTATTTTTTGTTTTGATGATGAAAGAGATTACATTAAGAATTATTGTGGCAGGTAAGAGTACTAAAAGTAAAAACATGTAGATAGAATAAAGAATATAAAAATCATACATGTCGATGATTTGGGAGCTACAGGAATTCCCATACACACAGTCATAAGTGATTATTATAGAGGATAAACAGCCAAATAAAAATAATGTAAAAGAAAATTTTGAGAGTATCGTGAATATCTTTTCTGCATCATAGATTAAATCATCATGGCTAAGATTCGAATAATCATTACTAATTAATTTTTGATTGATGTGATTATTTTTCTCATTATTTTTTTCTTTTGGAATTACTATATTTACGAGTGTTTGTGAATCAACCTTTTCTTCTTCAAGAATCAAAAAATCGTCATCATTTGCTTCTGACACAATGAATCCACACCTTTGCAAATCATCAATATTCCGATATCCTCATTATATAATTTTTCAATTGAATAATTATTTTTTCAATTGAATAATTCAAAGAGTGATTAAAGAATGCCGAGGGCAGGATTCGAACCTGCGAACCGCTAGGGAGAGGAGCTTGAATCCCCCGGAGTTGACCGCTTTCCTACCTCGGCAGTACTCATACTGCGGAGTGATTTGCATTTCAGCCTTGTTGTCTTTAATGAATAATTCATAACCTGTCACGTTTTGTTATGGTTCGACAGGCATGGTTAAAGACAGCAAAGCAGAGTCGTCAATAGACGTTACTTTAGCGAAGCAGATAGAAGAAGAACTACATGCAGTATTGCGAAGACAAATTAATCGTAGTGGTCCAGTGCCTTTACCAAGGAAAGATTTTTGGAATAAGGTTTCTGATCTATGTAATTTTCTTGAAATCGAAGTAAATAGATTAGGTAAGGCAGAGGGGTGGAGTTTACGGACTCAGGCTGCAGCAAAAAGGCAATCTAGTATTCGAAGGGCTGCTTCTGAATTAGGTAGAAAACGTCTAGTTTCTATGTTAGAACATTCCACAACTAATCTGTTCACTGCAAACCCATTTCCTGGGGATAGCATGGTTAATACACAAGGAATAGAATCAATGGATTGGGGTAAACATGATTCCAATGAGAGAGCATTTTATACACATGTTGAAGAATTAATTCGCAAGTTCAAACATGATATCCATTGGGAAAATATACAGTTTGGAGTATTAGGTGACTTTGAAGAAACATCATTAAAAGTTTCTCCTGGAACAACGCAACTCGATGATTTTGTTAAAGAAGACATTACAGAAGATGGGACGCCAGAACTATTATTCATCGAGCCTGAGGATAAAACCGATTTTATTGATGATTTTCAAGACGAGGAAGAACGAATTGCTAATGCAGAAAGCTATTCTGATTTATCACTCGATCAATCTCAATCCATCGAAACGCCCGACTCTGAAAATGTTTTAGAATCAAACTCAATTCTGAGAATTAGAATAATTAAAGATAGTGAAGAGCCTTTTATTGATTCAAGTGGAAAAGAACTTATTCTAACAAGTGGAGATATTCATCAGCTTGATGAAGCACTTGCTAACATGTTAATAGAATTAGATTATGCTGAATTAGCAGAACTCTAAACAATACTTCTCATAGCTAATTCAATACTAACGGAATCAGGAATTGCAATTCTTGCAATTTGTCTTAATGCTACTTCATCCTTATTGGTTGCTAATTTAACTTCTAGAAGTCTTTTGTGGATTCTCATTTCCCAATGGTCATAAGTTTCACAACCTTCTCCATCAGGGGATTTTCTACAAGGAACTACTAATCTACGAGTAGGTAAAGGAATAGGTCCTCTCATGGAAACTCCCGCATTATCACATATTGTTTTGATATGCGAACAGACAATATCAACATCTTCGTACTTCTCACTAGTTAGTTTGATTACAGTGATGCTAGCCATTTCCAAATCACCTTATTCATATTTAATTATTCAAAGTATTATTTCTTTTGAATTGCAATACACATTCCAGCAGCCACAGTTTTACCCATGTCTCTAATAGCGAATCTACATAATTCAGGGAAATCATCCTTGGTTTCAATTGCCATTGGTTTTGTTGGTTGGAACCTAACTGTTGCAGCATCCCCTGTCTTCAAGAAAGATGGTGTTGTACCGTCCTTTAGGTTCTTCATTAATTCTACAAATTTCACAGCAACTTGACTTGTATGGCAATGGAATACTGGTGTGTATCCTACTGAGATTGCTTTTGGTATATCCATAATTTGAATATTTCCAACAAATGTTTCATCATGTCTTACGAAAACAGGTGCAGTATCTCCGTATCCTGCAACATCTCCTCTTCTAATGTCTGTAACAGCAAGTCCACGAACATTAAAACCAACATTATCGCCTGGTTGAGCTCTTTCTACTATTGTGTGGTGCATTTCAATTGATTTAACTTCTGCACTTTGCTCACTTGGATTGAATACAACTGTTTTACCAGAGTGTAATAATCCAGTTTCAACCTTACCTACTGGTACAGTTCCGATACCGCCAATCTTGTAAACATCCTGAATTGGAAGTCTAAGAGGCTTATCCGATGGTTTTGGTGGCATTACTACTTTATCGATCGCTTCGAATAATGTAGGTCCACTATACCATGGAGCCTTATCTGATTTGTGATATACATTATCTCCATCAAATGAAGAGCATGGAATCATTGGAACATCCTTAGGATTAAATCCAGCGACCTTTAGTAATTCACTAACTTCCTTGCATGTTTGGTTATACTTGTCTTCTGACCAACTTACACCAGAAATATCCATTTTGTTAACATTAACAATTAATTGTGTAACTCCTAATACACGTGCTAAGAAAGCATGTTCTTTTGTTTGAGCATTTACACCATCATTAGCAGCACATAGAAGTACTGCTGCATCAGCTTGTGATGCTCCAGTAATCATGTTCTTAACGAAATCTCTGTGCCCTGGAGCGTCAATAACAGTCCAGTAGTAGTTTGGAGTGAAGAACTCTTTGTGGGCAACATCGATTGTAATACCACGTTCACGTTCTTCTTTTAATCCATCCATAACGTAAGCAAGTCCGAAACCGGCTTTACCTGCTTCAGCAGCAAGTTTTTCGTTCTTTTCAACAACATGCCCTTCAATATGACCGGTATCAAGCAGTAGGCGTCCTACAGTTGTTGATTTCCCATGGTCAACATGACCAATAAATACTATGTTCAGGTGTTCTTTGCTTTTATCTTCCCATTGTGAAGCCATCTTTTATCACTCCTTAGCAAACAGTCCGACCGTAAACCTATATATGAAAGAAACTGATTAGATATTAATTAATACTAATCATTTGAAAGTAAGAAGTATTCTGAAATTTTTAACATTTGCTTCATTTTGTTCTTCATTTACTATATTTACTGTCCATGGACCAGGATAATATTTCTGTACGTGGTAACTTCCAGAAACCTGCGTATAAACACAATAATCTTCACCTTCATCACAGTCAAAATTAGAATGGCCAGTTCTTTGATCGTTTCCAGTACTTGATGTATTTATATCCCATTCTTTTGATTTATTATACACATAAATATCTAATTTTTGTTCATATGGGAATAAAACATCACCATCTTCTTTTACATATGTCAATTGGAATTCAGCTCTTTTTAATCTATTTACAGATGGAGACTCCTCATAAACAGTAGTAAATTTAAATTCTTTTGAAGGTTCTGAACCAGAGGAATTTCGATCTACTATGAAATCATTCCATTCTCCTACATAATTAATGTAAACAGTCACTTCATCTTTATCTGTTAATCCTTGGTCATCTGTTACAGTTAACTGGACTTCCCATTTTCCTGGAACTTTATCTTTCCAAGTATATGTTTCACCAGTAGCATCAACATCATTGGTGGAATCTCCATCTCCATCATTATCATAGTTAACGTCTAGATCCCATTCAAATGTAGATAAATAATGATTAGGGTCGTCATGTTCACTAGCAGAACCATCTAGAAGAACATCAATTGTAGCATCTACTTCTCTGTCTCCTATTTCTTTCTCCTCACAAATGAAATAAAGATAAAATTCTTTTGAGGAATCCGAAGTTTCCTCACCATCACAATCATCAATTCCCATTCTTGATCCAGCATTAGATTCTGGGCGAATAGAATCTTTTGGAATAACTTCAACTTCTTCTGTCATTGTTTGACTAAATTGCCCGTCTTCAACAGTTAATGTCACAATATATATTCCTTCGACTGCATATTCCCAAGTTACTTCACTTCCTGATTCTTCTCTTTGAATACCGTTACTCTCATCAAAATCCCACATAAATACGAGTACATCTCCATCTCTATCTATTGTTGCACTCGCATCAAATGTTATGATTTCTTCAGCCTTTATAGCACCACTTGGAGTAATTTTCAATGAAATTTCAGGAGGTTGATTGGATGCAAATGTTTCAGTACACCCAGAAAAGGCTACGCTAAACATTGTCAAAATTAGAAACAAAGATATTGCCTTTCGCTCCATTCTTCTCATACTCCTCTAAAAACACATACCACAAGAAACCTGCGTTTATTTGATTGTATTATATTACATTATAATTGAATAGATTTTATTTCTAAAAATTCTTCCAATCCTTGTAACCCTAGTTCTCTCCCATTTCCAGACATTTTATACCCTCCAAATGGAGCATTGATGTTAAAGTGCCCTCCATTTATGCTGACTTGACCTGTTCTCATGCCCTTTGCAAAACTAATTGCTTTTTCTTGATTTGCAGACCAAACAGCCCCTGAAAGACCATAAATAGAATCATTCGCAAGTATAAGTGCTTCATCTTCAGAGTCATAGGTGGCAATAACAAGAACAGGGCCAAAAATTTCTTCTTTCCAAATTGTCATTTCAGGAGTAACATCTGCAAAAACAGTTGGTTTTACAAAGAACCCTGAGTTCAAATGTTCAGGCATTCCAACTCCTCCAGAAATTAGAGTTGCTCCTTCGTCAATTCCAGATTGAATATAATTATTTACGCTAGTTTGTTGTTTTAAACTTACCATCGGCCCACAACGAGTATTTTCATCTAATGGGTCACCAGTAGAATATCTTTCAATCCTATTTCCGATTACTTCACAAACTTTTTCTTTCATATGTGTGGGTATAATTAATCTTGTTAGTGCAGAGCACGTTTGTCCAGAGTTTTGATAGCAACCACTTATTGCCATTTTCCCAACTAATTCTGGATCTGCATCATTAAGTGCTACATTAGCACTTTTCCCTCCTAGTTCTAATGTAACTCGTTTTATTGAAGGTGCAGATGCCTGACTTACATTTATCCCTGCATTAGTAGAGCCTGTAAATGAGATCATGTCAATATCAGGATGTTCTGCCATATATTCTCCCACTTCTACACCATGTCCACTAATTAGGTTAAATACGCCTTTTGGAATTCCAATTTCGTCAATAATTTCTGCAAGTAAAAATGCATTTAATGGCGCTTCTTTACTTGGTTTTAGAATCATAGTGCATCCTGCAGCTAAAGCAGGAGCAACTTTGCCAATTATTTGATGAAGTGGAAAGTTCCAAGGAGTGATGAATGCACATACTCCAATTGGCTCTTTGACAATTAGTGAATTACGAACCTCTTCTTCCCATTCAAATGTTTCAAGTATTTTTGCATAAGAGCGAGAAACTACACGCGGCGTACCAACCATTGCCATACGGCTATATCCAATAGGAGTTCCAACTTCAGCAGTTATGGTTTGAGCTAATTCCTCTGTTTTTTCCTTTATTGCTGCTGATAATTGATTAAGTATCGATATTCTTTCTTCACAAGAGGTTGCACTCCAAGCAGGAAATGCTGCTTTGGCTGCAGCCACCGCGGCATCTACATCTG